>ENA-UOJK01000040-UOJK01000040.1-human-gut-metagenome-genome-assembly--contig:-C116-NODE-40-length-144079-cov-29.998660_pt1 | contig 144079 bp, 122 predicted proteins | sample MGYA00242348_ERZ723895 | MGnify/ENA metagenome assembly ERZ723895
CCACCGAGTCGATCAAGGATTCGATCATCAAGGCCAACGACAAGGGCAAGATCAAGATCAAGAAGGTCGATGACAATACGGCCGACCGGGTCGAGATCGTCATTCAGGTCTCGCCCGACGAGTCGAGCGACAAGACCATCGACGCACTCTACGCCTTCACGGACTGCGAAGTCTCGATCGCCCCGAACGCCTGCCTGATCTGGGAGGACAAGCCCCATTTTCTGGGCGTGAGCGAAATCCTGCGCCGCTCGGCCGAGCATACCAAATGGCTGCTGGGCCGCGAGCTGGAGATCCGGCTCGGCGAGCTGAACGAAGCGTGGCACGCCGCGTCGCTCGAACGCATCTTCATCGAGAACAAGCTCTACCAGCTCATCGAGGGCAGCAAGAGCCGCGAGGAGGCCTACGCCGCCGTGGACAAGGGGCTGGAGCCGTTCAAGAAACTGCTCCGCCGCGAGGTGACGCTCTCCGACGTGCAGCGGCTTACGGAGCTGAAGTTCATCCGTATTTCGCGTTACGACAGCGACAAGGCCGACAACGAAATCCGCCAGATCGAGGAGGACATCAAGTCCACGCAGTACGATCTGGACCATCTTACCGAATATGCCGTAGCCTATTACGAGCGTATCCGCGACAAGTACGGCAAGGGCCGGGAGCGCAGGACCGAACTGCGCGAATTCGACAATATCGAAGCCACGAAGGTCGCCGTGACCAACGCCAAGCTCTACGTGGACCGCGCCGAAGGTTTCTTCGGCATCGGCAAGTCGATGAAGGACGCCGAGCTGGTCTGCGACTGCTCGGACATCGACGACGTGATCGTCTTCACCAAGGACGGCCGCTACGTCATCACCAAGGTCAGCGACAAGGCCTTCTTCGAGAAGGGCATCTATTATATCGGCGTCTTCAAGCGCAACGACGAGCGCACGATCTACAACGTGCTGTACCGCGACGGCAAGAACGGCCCGATCATGATGAAGCGCTGCGCCATCAAGGCCATCACGCGCGACAAGGAGTACGACATCACCAAGGGCACGCCCAAGAGCGAGATACTCTATATGTCTGTCAATCCGAACGGTGAGGCCGAGGTGCTCAAGATTTACTTCAAGCCCCGTCCGCGTCTCAAGAAGGTGATCGTGGACCTCGACTTCTCGACCCTCGCCATCAAGGGCCGCCAGAGTCAGGGCAATCTCTTCTCGCGCTACGGCATCCATAAGATCGTCCTCAAGGAGCGCGGCACTTCGACGCTCGGCGGCCAGAACGTCTGGTTCGACGAGGATGTCCGCCGCCTGAACGCCGACGGCCGCGGCACGCTGCTGGGCGAGTTCAAGGGCGACGACAAGATCATCGTCTGGACCTCCAAGAACCAGTACTACATCACGGGTTACGATCTCGGACAGCACTTCCCCGACGAAACCGTGCGCGTGAGCCGTTACGAAGCCGACCGCATCTACAGCGTCTGCTATTACGACCGCTCGCAGCAGTACTACTATATGAAGCGTTTCACGGCCGAGATGAGCGACAAGATGCAGTTCTTCCTCGACGAGGAGGGGCAGGCCGATCTGGTCGCCGTGACGGAACGCACGGGCGCCAAGCTCGAAATCACCTACAAGGGCGCGCATGCGTCGCGCCCTGCGGACGAGATCGACGTGGACGAATTCGTGGGCGTCAAGAGCCACCGCGCCAAGGGCAAGCGCCTGACGACCTACGACGTCGCCGCGCTGCGCTTCATCGAACCCGAACTGCCGCCCGAACCCGAACCTTCGGACGACGACGGCGACGACGCTCCCGACGATACGCCCTCCGGCGGCGGTGCTTCCGGCGGAGCGCAAGGCGGTTTCGGCAACGGTGCGGACAACCGTGCGGTGGGCGGTTCGAACGGTGATGCGGCTGATCGCGGCGCGATCGACGCCGCAGCACTTTCCGGTGGAATTGGTTCTGCCGTCTCTTCCGGTGCGAATTCCGCCACGGAAGGCCCGGCCTTTGCGCCGGCCTCTTCCGCTGCGGAAACTCCTTCCGCGCCGGGCGTCCCGGCCGGATCCGCCCCTGCTCGGAACAAGCCTGCGGCGGACGGCGTTCCTGCCGCAAAGGATAATCCTGCCGCGAAAGACGACTCGGCCGTGAAAGACAACCCCGCCGCGAAGGCTTCCGCTCCGAAGAAAACGCCCGCGTCGCCCGCCGGCCTGCCCCGTACGGGCACGACTTCGGGCGGCGTGGAGTTCGAAATCGAACGCGCCAAAGGCGATGCCGACGAGGTGATCGACCCCGAACAGCTGAATCTGTTTTAACCTCCGACGATGAAACCTCTTTTTCTGATCGGTTACATGGGGTGCGGCAAGAGCACCCTCGGACGCAGGCTCGCACGCCGTCTGGGTGCGGAGTTCGCCGACACCGACGCGCTGATCGAACGGCGCGAGGGGGCTTCCGTGGCCGATGTTTTCCGTTACGAAGGGGAGGAGCGTTTCCGCGAGGTGGAGCGCGAAGTGCTGGAACAGACGCTCGCCGGTACCGCCGCCGTGGTCTCCACGGGCGGAGGACTTCCCGTCTGGCGCGACAACATGGCCCGCATGAACGCTGCGGGATTTACGGTCTACCTGCGCCGCGAGGCGGAGCAGATCGCCCGGCGGCTGAGCCCTTACGGACGGCAGAAGCGTCCCCGCCTGCGAGGGCTGGACGACGCCGAACTGGTCGAGTTCATGAGCCGCGACATGGCTGCGCGCGAACCGTTTTACGCGCAGGCGCAGCTGATCGTCGATTGCGGCGAGCTGTCCGACGACGAGGTGGTCGAAACGATCCTTCGACACACGATGCAGAACGAATAACCTCCCTCCGCGGCGGTTGCTTTCCCCGAAGCGGACGGAGTGACAAATACACAGAAACGAATGAACGATGCTCCCATAGGTGTTTACGATTCGGGGCTGGGCGGACTGACCGTCTGGCGCGAGGTGCGGCGCATGCTGCCCTCCGAATCGCTCGTCTATCTGGGCGACGGCAAAAACTGCCCCTACGGATCGCGCCCCCGCGAGGAGGTGCGGCGGCTCGCCGACGAGGCCGTCGCCAGCCTCGTCGCGCAGGGATGCAAGATGGTCGTCGTGGCCTGCAATACCGCCACGGCCGCCGCAATCGACTTCCTGCGGGAGAAATACGCCCCCATGCCGATCGTGGGCATGGAGCCGGCCGTGAAACCCGCCTGCCTGAATACCCGCAGCGGGGTGGTCGGGGTGCTGGCCACCGAGCGGAGTCTCGACGGCGAACTTTTCCGCCGCACGGCGGCCAAATACGGCAGCGGCGTCGAACTCATCACCGCCCCCGGCCGCGGTTTCGTCGAATTGGTCGAGAGCGACCGCGAATCGACGCCCGAAGCCGAGCAGGCCGTCCGCGACGCCGTCGCGGTGATGCTGGAACACGGCGCCGACCAGATCGTGCTGGGATGCACGCACTATCCCTTCCTGCTTCCCGTGCTGGAACGCGTCGTCGCGGGCCGCGGCGTCGAAATCGTCGATCCGTCGCCCGCCGTCGCCCGCCGCGTCGTCCAGTTGCTCGACCAGTACGGCTTGCACGCCGCCCCGGACCATGTCCCGTCCTATACGTTCCGCACCTTCGCCGGTGAAAGCTACCGTCTGCGTCTGGAACATAAGGCCGCGGAGTCGCTCTGAGCGGGCGCGGGATTCAATAAAGTTCCCCCTGATACCCCGAATGTCGAAAAAAATGCGTAACTTCGCTTGATAAAATCAAGCGCAACACGAGATGGCATCTAAAAATACGACAAATACAACTGCTTCTAAAAACGGACGTCAGCGCATCGAACGCTCCAACAGCGACAGCGCCCGCTGGATCGCGGGCCTTTTGCTGCTGTTCGTCGGCGTGTTCGCCGCTTCGTCCGTGCTGTTTTCGTTCTTCAGCTGGGCCGCCGACCAGAGCGGCCTGCAACTCTCGCCTGAGGAGCGGCTGACGCTGGGCGTCGAGCCGGAGAACCTCTGCGGCTGGGCGGGCGCGAAGCTGGGACGCCTGCTGGTCGATAATTCGTTCGGCGTCTTCGGCATCCTGATTCCGACGATGATCATTCTCGTCGGCGTGCGGATCATCCGCCAGCGTCCGCTGCTGTTCAACCATTCGATTCTCTCGCTCTTCCTGATCATGATCCTCGGTTCGCTGACGCTGGGCTTCGCCTTCGGCGACAAGTGGAGCCTTTGCAGCTCGACGGGGTGGGGCGGCGCTTTCGGCATCGAGACCGGCGCCCTGCTGCACACGCATATCGGCGTCTTCGGCACGCTTATCCTGCTCGTGGGCTGCTGGATACTGACGGGCGTCTTCATCAACCGCAATTTCATCAACAAGGTCAATCGTGCGGGCAACGTCATGGTGGACAAGAGCGGCCGGATCGTCGAGATCGTCAAGCATAAGGTCGTTCCGGGACACCTCCACGCCGAAGAAGCCGACGGGGCCGTTTCTGCTGCCGCGACGCCGGCCGCGCCGGATGCCGCCGAGGCAGCCGGAACGGAGCGTGCCGCCGAACCCGAAATGCCGCGCGCCGTGCGCGTACCGGAGCCTGAAACGCCGCGCGCCGCACGTACGCCGGACCCCGAAATCGTACGTCCCGCCCGTGAGCCGGAAGCAGCCGCGACGCAGATCGTCCGCGGCGAAGAGGACGATCCCTTCGTCGAAACCTCGTCCGACGGCACCCCCGTCGGCTCGGAACCCGCCCGCGAAGCGGAATCCGCGGTAAAGACCGACGAGGACGGCGAATTTATCGAAGTGGACCTCTCGCATCCCGAAGGGCGGCTGGTGCTCGGCCCCGGCGGACTCGTCGAGCTGGAGCGTCCCTCGACACCCTCGGCCGCACCCTCCGCCGGAACTCCGGTCCGCAATATGCCCGTTTCCGACGGCCCGTTCACCGAACTTACCGTAGGCGGAGATGCCGGCGCATCTTCCCCGGAGACTTTCGCCGGAGCCGCTCCCGAATCCCTTTCCGGCTCCGAATCCCTTTCCGGCTCCGAATCCCTTTCCGGTTCTGCTTCCCACTCTGCTTCCGCATCCGGAGATGCGCCTGCGCATGGAGCTGGCTCCGCGCCCGAATATGAATCCGCACCCGCCGACGCATCTGTTTCCGCGGGTTCGGCCGGTGCCGAAGGCGTCGTCGTTACGGTCGAAGCCAACGAGGCCCGCATGGTCGACGAACGGGCGATCACGACCGAGAGCTACGATCCGCTGAAGGACCTCGTGAACTACAGCAAGCCGCCCGTGACGCTTCTGGAGGACTACCAGTCCGATTCGGAGGTTAGCGACGAGGAGATTTTCGACAACAAGACCCGCATCGAGGAGACGCTCAAGAATTTCGGCATTCCGATCCAGCGCATCAAGGCCACCGTCGGTCCCACGGTCACGCTCTATGAGATCGTGCAGGCGCAGGGCGTCAAGATTTCGAAGATCCAGAGTCTCGAAAACGACATAGCCCAGAGCCTTAAGGCGCTGGGTATCCGCATCATCGCGCCCATTCCCGGCAAGGGAACCATCGGCATCGAGGTCCCCAACCGCGACAAGCAGGTGGTGTCGATGTACTCCGCCGTGCGTTCGCTGCGTTTTCAGGAGTCGAAGGCCGAGCTTCCGGTAGTGATCGGCCGCACGATCCAGAACGAAAACTACGTCTTCGATCTGGCCAAGATGCCGCACCTGCTGGTCGCGGGTGCCACGGGTCAGGGCAAGTCGGTGGGACTCAATGCGATCATCACCTCGCTGCTCTACCGCAAACACCCCGCGCAGCTGAAGTTCGTGATGATCGACCCCAAGATGGTCGAATTCTCGCTCTACGCCAAGATCGAACGGCATTTCCTCGCCAAGATGGAGTCGGAGGACGATGCGATCGTCACCGATCCCCGTAAGGCGGTCTATGCGCTCAACTCGCTCTGTACGGAGATGGACAACCGTCTGGAACTCTGTAAGAAGGCCGGGGCGCGCAATATCGCCGAATACAACGAGAAGTTCACCTCCCGGCGGCTCAATCCGCATAACGGCCACCGCTACCTGCCTTATATCGTCGTCGTCGTCGATGAGTTCGCCGACCTGATCATGACCGCCCGCGAGGTCGAGGTACCCGTGATGCGTCTGGCGCAGAAGGCCCGCGCCATCGGCATCCACCTGATCATCGCCACGCAGCGCCCCGACGTGAAGGTCATCACGGGCGGTATCAAGGCCAATTTCCCGGCCCGTATCGCCTTCCGCGTGATGCAGATGATCGACTCGCGCACGATCATCGACCAGCCGGGCGCCAACCAGCTGATCGGCCGCGGTGACATGCTCTTCTCGAAGGACGGCGAGCTGACCCGTATCCAGTGTGCGCTGGTCGAGACCAAGGAGGTGGAGCGCGTCGTCGATTACATCTCCCGCCAGCAGGGCTATACCGAAGCCTACCCGCTGCCCGACTATACGCCCGATGCGGACGGCGGCGGCAGCAGTCTGGGCAGCGAGGAGTCCGCTCCGGTGAAATACGACTCGCTCTTCGCCGAGATCGCCCGCGACGCAGTTTCGGGCGGCAATATTTCGACCTCGATGATCCAGCGCAACTACGAAGTCGGCTTCAACCGCGCCGGTCGCATCATGACGCAGCTCGAACGTGCCGGCATCGTCGGCCGCCAGCAGGGGGCCAAGCCGCGCGACATTCTGTTCCACGACCTGCCGTCGCTCGAAGCCAAACTGCAGGACCTCGGTTTATTCTGATGCTTACGCCCATGAAACGACTTTTGTTCGCAATAGTGCTGCTGTCTGCGGCCCGGACGGCCGCCGCCCGCGGGATGTTTTCCGAAACCTTCGCCGTAACCGAAGCCGCCGCCGTGTCGGCTGTTTCTTCAGCGTCAGCCGAAACCGCCGTGTCCGCTGTTTCCTCAGCGTCTGCCGAAGCTGTTGCGTCTGCTGTTTCCTCGGTGTCAGCCGAAACCGCCGCATCCGCTGTTTTCTCAGCGTCAGCCGAAACTTTCATGTCCGCTGTTTCCTCAGTGTCTGCCGAAGCCGCGTCGGGTCTTCGTGCGGTTTTCCCGGAAACCACCGTATCCGCTGTTCCTGCGGCCGCAGGTGATTTCTTCCGGTCCGGCGTTCCGGCTGCTGCTGCATCTCCCGCATCCTCCGCGGCGGTTGCCGCCCTTGAGCCTTCTGCCGACGGACGGGCCGCTGAGATTCTCGAAAAACTGGCTGCGGGATTCCGTGCGCTGGGCGCTTACGGAGTGACGTTCGAGGTCAGCTCGGACGAATACACCACCCGCGGCCGTTATGCCGTCGAGGGTGAAAACTACTATATCGCGGTGGGGGAGGCGGAGGTCTACTGCGACGGCAAAATCCGCTACGAGATCGACAACCGCCGCCGCGAAGTGACCATCGACGACGTGGATACTTCAAGCCGTAATCTGCTCAGCAACCCCGCCCATGCCTTCGACTTCATCGGCACCCAGTATGCCCCCTCGCTGGTGAGCGACGCGGAGGGCCGGGCCGTCGTGCGGCTGACCCCGACTTCGGCGGACGCCTCGCCCGCCGGGGAGATTCTCGTTACGGTCGATACCGCCGCGATGCGCCCCGAATCGCTCCGCTACGATTACGACGGCGAGCAGGTCGGCATCGCCGTTCTCGGCGTTGCCCCGCTCGACACGCCGCTCAAAGCCTTCTCCAAAGGGGACTACAAAGGTTACGAATTTATCGACTTCCGCTGATACGCCTGCGCGGATATACTCCGGCGGATACTTTCCGTGGATACACTTAGTGGATACGAACGGCGTGCGTATGTGACGGCTCATGCCCCGGATTGCGCGCCGGACTGCCGCGTCCCTGCTGCCGCAGGAATTTCCTGCCGCTTATTTCCGGTTGAGATACCAGTACAGCCCGCCCACGAAGAGCCCGCCGCCCACGATGTTGCCGAGCGTGGCCGGAACCAGATTGCCGGCGAACAGCTCCGCCGCCGATACCGGTGCGCCGAGCAGCATGCCCAGCGGGATGAAGAACATGTTGGCGATGCAGTGTTCGTAGCCGATCACCACGAAGCACATGATCGGGAAAAACAGCCCCAGCATACGTCCCGGCACGTCGTTGGCGCTCATTCCGAGCCATACGGCCAGACATACCAGCCAATTGGCGCCCACGCCGCGCAGGAAAACCGTGCTCCACGGCAGCGATACCTTCGCCTGCGCAATATTGCAGGCCGCTTCCCGCCACATTTCCGACGACAGCACGCCGGGCAGAACCACCAGAAAATAGGTGAAGAAGAGCGCCCCTGCTAAATTCCCCATCCACACGAGCGTCCAGTTGCGCGCTACTTTGCCCCAGCCGTACCGGCGGGCGAGCGCCCCCGGCATCAGTACGGCGTTGTTGCCCGTGAACAGCTCGGCTCCGGTGAATACCACCAGTATAAGTCCCAGCGGGAATACCGCGCCCGACAGCAGGCGCTGGAATCCGGGCGCTTCGGCCGCTCCGGGGAACCCGAATCCCGCCATCAGCGAGAACAGGCCGCCTATGGCGATGTATGCGCCGGCCAGAAATGCGAGTATGAGGGTCTTGCCGGCCGTATTTTGCAGTTTGTCCGCCGCGGAGCTTCCGGCCAGCGCGAGGACCTCTTTGGGGGTATTGATTCGGGTCATAAAATTCGGGTCGAAGCCGCAAAGGTAAAAAATCCTCCCGAAACGGCAAAAAAGCGGGGCGTGCTTCCCGGAAATCGTTTTTTCCGACTTTTTCTCCGGCGTCTGAAAACGCATGCGCCCCCACCCGGCCGCGGCCGCCGGCTCTCGCCCGGCTGCAAACAGGCTCGTTTTCTCCCGACACCTCGTCGGGAGATTTTTTTTCAGGCCGTCAGATCGGCGGAAAAGGGGCAAAAACGGGGTGCCGGTCCGGAAATCTTGTGCACCGGCGTCAGATTTATCGCCCTAAAGTTGCTCAGATCGGAAATAAATCGTATTTTTGTTCGTTAAAAGACCGTAATTTCAAGAGACAAGATGCTAACTGAAGAAGAAAAGAATGCCGGTTTGGTAGGACGTATCATTCCTATCAATATCGAAGAGCAGATGAAGTCGGCGTACATCGACTATTCGATGTCGGTCATCGTGTCGCGCGCGCTTCCCGATGTGCGCGACGGCATGAAGCCCGTACACCGCCGCATCCTCTACGATATGAGTGCGGAGCTCAACCTCTACTCCGATAAGCCCACCCGTAAGTCGGCCCGTATCGTCGGCGACGTGCTCGGTAAGTTCCACCCCCACGGCGATACGTCGGTCTACGACGCCATGGTGCGTCTGGCTCAGGACTGGTCGATGCGTTATCCGCTGGTCGACGGTCAGGGTAACTTCGGTTCTATGGACGGCGACTCGCCTGCGGCCATGCGTTACACCGAGGCCCGCATGAAGAAGATCACCGACGAGGTGATGGCCGACATCGACAAGGAGACCGTGGACTGGACGCTCAACTTCGACGATACGATTCCCGAACCCACGGTGCTTCCCACCAAGATTCCGCTGCTGATCGTCAACGGCGCGAGCGGTATCGCCGTCGGCATGGCCACCAACATGGCCCCGCACAACCTGAGCGAGGTCGTAGACGCCTGTTGCGCCTATATCGACAATCCCGAAATCACGGGCGAGGAGATGCTGCAGTATATCAAGGGCCCCGACTTCCCGACGGGAGGTATCATCTACGGCTACGAGGGTGTCCGCGAGGCGATGCTTACGGGCCGCGGCCGCGTTATGATGCGCGCCAAGACCGATATCGAACATACCCCCAGCGGCCGCGAGTGCATCGTCATCACCGAGATTCCCTACATGATCAACAAGGCCGAGATGATCAAGAAGATCGCCGACATGATCAACGAGAAGAAGATCGAGGGCATCTCCTATATCAACGACGAATCGGACCGCAACGGCCTTCGCATCATCATCATTCTCAAACACGACGCCGTCGCCAGCGTCGTGCTGAACACGCTCTTCAAGAATACGCCGCTGCAGACTTCGTTTGCAGTGAACAATATCGCGCTGGTGAACGGCCGTCCCCAGATGCTGCCGATGCGCGATCTGGTCAAGCATTTCGTCGATCACCGCCACGACGTGGTGGTGCGCCGTGCGCGCTTCGACCTGAAGAAGGCCGAGGAACGCCTGCATATCGTGCAGGGTCTGCTGATCGCGCAGGACAACATCGACGAGATCGTGCACATCATCCGTTCGTCGCAGACGCCCGACGCCGCCAAGCAGACGATGATCGAGCGCTTCAACCTGAGCGACATTCAGGCTTCCGCCATTATCGAGATGCGCCTGCGCGCCCTGACCGGACTCGAATACGGCAAGCTGATCGCCGAGCGCGACGAACTTACCAAGCAGATCGCCTACCTCAAGGAGGTGCTCGAAAACGTCGGCATGCAGATGCAGATCATCAAGGACGAGCTGCTCGAAATCAAGGAGAAATACGGCGACGAACGCCGCTCGGAGATCGTTTACTCTTCCGAGGAGTTCAACCCCGAAGACTTTTACGCCGACGACGACATGGTCATCACCATTTCGCACATGGGCTATATCAAGCGTACGCCGCTTGCCGAGTACCGCACGCAGAACCGCGGCGGCGTCGGCGCCAAGGGCAGCGCCACGCGCGACGAAGACTTCATCGAACATATCTACGTGGCCTCGATGCACAATACGATGCTCTTCTTCACGGAGAAGGGCCGCTGCTTCTGGCTCAAGGTGTACGAGATTCCGGAAGGCGCCCGCTCTTCGAAGGGCCGTGCCATCCAGAACGTCATCCAGATCGAACCCGACGACAAGGTCCGCGCCTACATCAACGTCAAGCGTCTGAACGACGAGGAGTACGTCAACAACAACTTCATCATCATGTGTACCAAGGACGGTACGATCAAGAAGACCAAGCTCGAAGCCTACTCGCGTCCGCGTCAGAACGGCGTGAACGCCATCGTCATCCGCGAGGGCGACCAGCTGATCGAAGCCAAGCTCACCAGCGGTCAGGCCGAGGTGATGATCGCGGCCCGCGACGGCAAGGCCATCCGCTTCAACGAGAGCACGGTGCGTCCTATCGGACGTGTCGGTGCGGGTGTCCGCGGCATCTCGATCGAGGAGAGCGACGAAGTGGTCGGCATGATATGTGTCGAACCCGATTCGAAGCAGGACGTACTGGTGCTGAGCGAGAACGGTTACGGCAAGCGTACCGATCTGGACGAATACCGCATCACCAACCGCGGCGGCAAGGGTGTGAAGACGATCAATGTAACGGAGAAAACCGGCAAACTTATCTCCATTCAGGCCGTTACGGACGACAACGACCTGATGATTATCAACCGTTCGGGACTTACCATACGTACGGCAGTGTCGCAGATCCGCCTTGCGGGCCGCGCGACGCAGGGCGTGCGTATCATCAACCTGCGCGAGGGCGACGCCATTGCTTCGGTGATGGCCGTACCGGCAGCGGGCGATGAAGACGAAGAAGTACAATCCGCAGAGGTCGCTGCAACCGGGAATGACGCCACTCCCGAAGCGGACCGTCCGGCGGAGGAGTAACGAAGAAATGACTTTAAAACATTAAAATTCAATCTGTTATGAAAAAAGTATTTTTGACGGTCCTTGCGGTGGCTCTCGTAGCAGTTACTGCCGTTCAGGCCCAGAAAGTAAACAAGTCGGCGCTTGTATCCAAGATCGAGAAGAGCGACGCCGACATCGCCGATGCGAAGAAGGGCGCCAAGGCTGCGACGTGGATCAACCGCGGCAAAGCCTTCTACGAAGCGGCTATCGAACCGACGAAGAACCTTTTCGTCAATATGGACGCCGCGATGCTCAAGCTGGCCGTCGGCGAACCCGCCTCGACCGAATCGGTGACGCTCGTCAACGTTCCCTACGAGGCTTGGGTCTATCCTTGGTTCACGGCATATATCAAGGACGGCAAGATCGCGACTTGGAGCCAGACGCAGTGGGTGATTGAAGACGCTCCCGCCAAGGCTATCGAAGCCTACAACAAGGCTTATGAAATGGACCCCAAGACGGCCGATAAGGTCAAGGAGGGTCTCAAGCAGATCAGCGACTTCTGCTCGCAGGTGGGCAACACGGGTATCGACACCGGCAATTACGCCGATGCCGCCGACGCCTATGCACTGGCTTTCGAAGCCCAGTCCAGCCCCGCTCACGGCAATCCCGAACCCGCGCTGCTCTACTATGCGGGTTATCTGCGCACGGTGGACGGCGCTGCGAACCCTGCATCGTACGTCATCGGTGCCGATTACCTGAACAAGGCGCTCGATCTGGGCTATAACGACGAGGAAGGCAATATCTACTATTACCTTTTCCACTGCTATTACGGCCAGAAGGACGCCGACAAGGCCAATGTCCTGAAAGCCAAGGATGCGCTGGTCGCCGGTATCAAGAAGTTCCCGAAGAACGAGCGCATTCTCGACGGTCTGGTGCAGCTCTATACCAATCCTGAGGATTCGGTGGGCGACCCCGCCGACTTGGTGGCGCTGATCGACGCGGCTATCGAGAGCAATCCGGAGAATGTGGACCTCTGGTTCGGCCGCGGCCGTATCTTCTTCGCGCTGAAGCAGTACGACGAAAGCATCGCATCGTTCCGGAAGGTCGTCGAACTGAAACCCGACCTCTTCGAAGGCAACTACTATCTGGGCGTGTTCTACACGATCAAGGCCGACGAGATGAACAAGGTGATGAACGAGAAGCAGTACAGCAGTCAGGCCGCTTACGATGCCGACCTGAAAGCCGCCAATGCGGTCTATATGGAGGCTATTCCGTGGTTCGAGAAGGCCCACGAGCTGAAAGCCGACGACTTCAATACGCTCGACATGCTCAAGCAGCTCTGCTTCCGTCTGCGCGACGAACCCGGCATTCAGGAGAAGTACGACAAATACTTCCCGCTCTGGAAAGCCGCCAAGGGCGAATAACCGCCGCATAACGGGCGGGACAGCCCTCCGGCAATATGAAACCACCCGGCTCCGCAGGAGTCGGGTGGTTTTTTGTTTGCGCTCTTTTGTCCGGCGCTTTATCCGATGCTATGTCCGGTGCGCACTCCGAATAAGGAATAGCCCTCGAACTCAGTTCGAGGGCTATTCCTTCTCCAGCTCCATCTGCCGCAGTATTCCCCGCCGATCGAGGATAAAACGCTTCATCAGCCGGAAGTGGGAGGTCTCCTCCAGCTCGGTCGGTTCCAGCCCGCGGTCCGTGATTTCGTATATCTCGGCGTCGGGGTAGGACATGATGATCGGCGAGTGGGTGCTGATGATGAACTGCGACCCCTGCTCGGCCAGCTGCTTCATCCGGCACAGCATGTACATCTGGCGCGAGGGCGACAGTGCGGCTTCCGGCTCGTCGAAATATAAAGTCCGTGTCCGAAGAGCCGGTGTCCGAGCAGCGCCAGAAAACTTTCGCCGTGCGACTGCTGGTGCAGCGACTTGTCGCCGTAATATTTCAGTACGCCGTCGGCGACGTTTTCGATTTCCGTCGCCACGTTGTAGAAACTCTCCGCCCGCAGGAAATAGCCGTCGCGCGGCTGGAGTCCGCGTCCCAGAACGACATGTTCGTAAAGGTCCGAATGGCTGGCGCGCGTTGCGAACCGGAAGTTCTTGGACCCTCCTTCGGGATTGAATCCCGCCTTGACGGCTATGGCTTCGAGCAGCGTCGATTTTCCCATGCCGTTCTCGCCCATGATGAACGTCACGGGCCTGCGGAATTCCAGCCGCCGGAAGTTGGCCAGCGCCGGAACGGTGTACGGATAGGTCTGCGGCGTTTCGTCCTCCTCTTTCAGGCGGACGTATTTGATGTAGAGCGAATCAGGGGTCAGTTCCATGGCGGTCAGACTGTCGCTTTCACATAGATCGACCGCAGGCGGTGCGTCATGAAGTATTGGAGCACCCCGCGCAGGAACATGTAGAGCGTGAACGCCAGCCAGAGCGCGTTGTTGCCGATTATCGCGTAGCCGACGTAGAAGATGCCGAAGTAGGCCGCCGTGGCCCAGAACATCGAGTTGCGCATGACGCGCGTCTCGGTCGCTCCGACCATGATGCCGTCCATGATGAAGGGCATGGCGCTGGCGACCGGAATCAGGATGATCCATACGATATACTCTCCCGCCAGCTCCACGATCGTCGCGGCATTGGGCGCCGTGCTGTCCACGAACAGCCCCACCAGTTCGCGCCACCAGCCGATATAGATGCCTACGAACAGCACCGACACGACCGTGCCCCACGCGATGCAGCGGCGCAGGCAGTCGCGCAGCGCCCCTTCGTCGCGTGCGCCGATGAATCGGCCCGTCAGGGCTTCGGCGGCGTATGCGAATCCGTCGTTCATGTACGAGAAGAGCGTAAACAACTGCAGCAGCAGCGTGTTGACGGCCAGCAGCGCCGGTTCGTCCATGCGGGCCGACGCCCCTGTGAAGAAGGTGTAGACGGCCACGATGCAGAACGTGCGCAGCATGATGTCGCGGTTTACGATGAAGAAGGTCCTGAGCGGTTTCAGGTTCACCACCTCCGCCCAGTCGATTCCGGTCAGTATCCTGCGGTAGCATGCGAAGAGCAGCAGGGCGGAGAGGGCCACGCCCGTCCACTGCGCGATTACCGAGGCGTAGGCGATGCCGACGATCCCCATGTCCAGTCCGAATGCGAACCAGAGGCTGCACAGCACATGGACCACGTTGACCGTGATGGCCGTGAACATCGGTATCAGCGCGTTCTGCATTCCCGTAAACCAGCCGTTGAAGCCGAACAGCAGAATCCCCGCCGGCACGGCCCAGATGCGGGCGTAGAAGTACTCGCGCGTCATGTCGTTGCCGTTGAGTCCCCACAGGGCCAGCTCGCCCAGCGGGTATTGCAGCAGCAACATCAGCAGGCCCATTCCTCCGGCCACGAGCAGCGCCCGGACCAGCATGTTGGTGCATTCGCGGAAGTTGCCCGCGCCGAATGCCTGCGCCGTCAGTCCGCTGGTCCCCATGCGCACGAACGAGCAGTTCCAGTAGATGAAGTTGAAGATCGACACGCCGATGGCCAGCGCGCCGATCGTTGCGGCCGTATCCGAACCCCAGTGCCCGGCGATCGCCGTCGAGACGATGCCCATGAGCGGCACGGTGATGTTCGAGACGATATTGGGGAGCGCAATGCGCAGTATTTCACGGTTCATGTTCATGGAAAGCGACGGGGGAAATACCCGGCAAACGACGCCGGGCATTGTTTATGGACGCAAAGATAACGCAAAAGCGGCGAATTTGTAACGGCCTGCGGCTTTTATCTCCGAATCGGGCACGCAATATGCTTTTATCCGGAAAATTCGATTAACTTTGCCGCGTAAACATTCAAACTGATTATGAAAGACTTTAAAAACGACTCGACCTCGGTGCTTACGCGTTTCGGACGCGACAAGCGTCAGCGTACCGTGACCGCTACGGCGGAGCGTGTCGAGCGTCGCCCGCGTTTGCAGCGTGATGCTGCCGATTCGGAGCAGCCGTCCGATGACCGCAAGCCCGTCAAGCGGGCGTCGTACAATCCCCACTTTACGGAGGACAACCGTCCTGCATTCGACAAACCGCGCCGCAGTTTCGGCGACGAACGGCAGGGCGACCGCGCCCGTTCGGACGAACGTTACCGCGACGGCGACAAACCGCGCCGCTCGTTCGGCGATAAGCCCCGCGGCGAAAAACCCGCCTACGGCGACAACCGGGGACCCAAGAAATTCGGCGACCGCAAGTTCGGCGACAAACCCTACGGCGAACGTAAATCCGGCGACAAGCCCGCCGGCGACCGTCGGTTCGCAGACAAAAAGTCCGGCGATCGCAAGTTCGGCGACAAACCCTACGGCGAACGTAAATTCGGCGACAAGCCCGCCGGCGACCGTCGGTTCGCGGACAAAAAGTCCGGCGACCGCAGGTTCGGCGACAAACCCTATAAGCCCGGATTCCGGAAGCACGACGACAAGCCGGCTTCCTATCCGAAATTCACGCCCGAAAAGCAGATCGGCGAAATGCGCCTGAACCGCTTTCTGGCCCAGTCGGGACTCTGCTCGCGCCGCGAGGCCGACGATTTCATCACGGCGGGTCTGGTGACCGTCAACGGTCAGATCGTCACCCAGCTGGGCACCAAGGTGCTGCCCACCGACGAGGTGAAATTCAACGACAGCCGCGTGCAGGGCGAAAAGAAGGTCTATCTTGTGCTCAACAAGCCCAAGGGCTATGTGACTTCGCTCGACGATCCGCATGCGGGCAAAACCGTCATGGAGCTGGTGCAGGGCGCCTGCACGGAACGCATCTACCCGGTGGGGCGTCTCGACAAGAACAGCCTCGGACTGCTGCTGTTCACCAACGACGGCGATTTGACCAAGCAGCTCACCCATCCGGCCTTCCGGAAGAAGAAAATCTATCAGGTGTCGCTCGACAAACCCCTGACGCGCGCCGACATGGACCGCATCGCCGAGGGCATTACGCTCGAAGACGGCGAGATTTTCGCCGATGAGATTTCCTATGTCAAGGACAACAAGCAGGAGGTCGGCATCGAGATCCATTCGGGCCGCAACCGCATCGTGCGCCGTATTTTCGAGTTCCTCGGCTATACCGTCACCAAGCTCGACCGCGTCTACTATGCGGGTCTGACGAAAAAGAACCTCAAGCGCGGTGCATGGCGTTTCCTCTCCCGCGAGGAGGTCGAACGGCTCAAGTCCGGCCAGTACGAATAACGAAAAAGGGTGATTCGCAAGAATCACCCTTTTTCATTCAATGCGTGTCCCGGTACCAGCTCGTCTGCTTGTTCTCCTCGACGTATTTGTCCGACGGTTCGCTGAACGACACCCCCGAATAGTAGGCGACGGGGTTCATCCGGCCGTTGTACGCCGAGTAGAATCCCGGTGTGCTGAGCCGTGCGGCTTTGGGAAACGCCTTGTCCAGCTGCGCTTTGAAATCCTCTTTCAGCTTCGCGTCGCCGCAGGCCAGTTCGACCCAGTGGCCCAGATCGTAGAATATGTGCGAAGACATTCCCTCGTAGCTTTGCAGCTCTTCGGCATAAGACTTTTTCGGCGCGGCGTTGATGCGCCGCATGACCTCCTTCATGCCCTCCATTTCCGACATCACGGCCAGCGAAATGCAGCCCGATTGGGTCGTCGCGTCGTTCATGTAGAAGTTCCAGAATGCTTCGCATACCTTTGTCAGATCGCGTCCTTTGCCGCCGTCGGTGAAGAACCACGGCATCGCCCGGTCGTAGGGGAATCCCTGTCCTATGATTTCGCAGGGCGCGGCAATCACGTAGTCCGTGCATTCGCGCAGGTCGTAAAGCGTCTCGATATTGGCCATGAAGCAGGCGTCGAAAAGCAGGTAGTCGGTCCTGTAATTCTGGGCCTTGACCGCCGCTGCGAAGTCCGTAATGTCGATCGACCGTCCCGTGTCGCCGAACGAACGGGTCGTCAGCGCCCCCGGCGCCGGGGTCCATAAATCCTCCAGCTCCTTCGACATCCGGGCCGAGTAGCTGAGCGCTCCCTGATTCGCGGGCACCCACGCCTTGCCGTGACAGCCGACGATGATCCCGTAATGCTGCGCCGGGGCGAATGCCTCCACGTCGGCCAGCATGCGCTGTACGCATGCGGGATCGGCCGCCGCGAAATCGTCGTAGCTTTTCAGCAGCGCGAATGCGGCCGCCTGCTTTTCGGCGTTGAAATACGCCTCGTACATTTCGGCCTGCGAGTGCGCGTTGGGCTGATAGCAGACCAATACGCGGCCGTCGCCCGGAACGTTCGCATCGACGGCTTTCAGGACGCCGTCGATATTCTGCTTGTAGAATTTCAGCAAATCCCGTCCCGGCATGTAGAGCAGCATGGTCTGCGTCGCCGTCGCCGGACTCTGCGACACGGTGACGCTGCACTGCGCGCCTCCTGCGTTCAGAGTCAGCGCGACCGTTCCCAGCTTGACGCGGCTGCGGCCCGGATTCCCGTCCGACGCCGTCACCGTTACCGTCGTCTCTCCCCGGCCGCCTGCGGCCGGGGAGATGCCGAATCCGCCGCCCGTGGTGGTCAGCGTCCACGGTCCGGTCGCCGTCACGGTGAACGCCGCTGCCGATCCGGCCGTGCTGCGCAGCACCGCTTCTTCCTGTGAGCTCGTTATTTCCGCCGGCTCCCGCTCCTTTTCGCAGCCGGTGAAAACCGCCAGCGCCAGCAGCAGGCACAATGCGCGCCGGATTATTTGTACGTACGGGGTTTGAGGTTGTTGAACTGCCATGTGCGGTCGCGTTTATAGGTATAACCTTCGGGTTTGTTCCAGTATATGCGTCCGAAGTCGTAGTAGAGTCCCTTGCGCTTCTTGCCCTCCACCGTGTAGGGTACGGTCAGCGGGATGAACTCCACCGTTCGGCTGATGATGCGGCTCTTGTCGTACGAAAGCCCTTCGGTGGCCATCACGTCGAGCGCGTGGTCGAACATCAGGATATGGCGCGGCGTTTTCTGCGTCAGCGCGTCTCCCGACTCCCGGATCGCCCGGATGACGCCCTGCATCCGGTTGTAGTACATCTTTTCCTGCAGTTTGTTGCCCAGCGCGCCGTGGGCGTAGGCCATCAGGTTGAGGATCTTGGGGCTGAACGGATCGCGGGCCAGCGCATCCTCGCCCGTGTAGAGCATTGCTTCGAGCGTCTCGACGGCCGGTTTGTCGGGATCGAGTCCCGAAGCCATCAACAGCAGCTTGTCCAGATCGGGATTCGAGTCCAGCGGTTTGTAGCTCTCCTGATAGGCGTAGCCGTAATAGAGGTAGTGGTAATCCTCGTCGGTCAGCGTTTCGTCGCCGGCGTTGTAGCGCATCATCAGCGACGGATAGTAGAACGGCGACTCGGCGTCCATCGTCTTGTTCTGAATATCCTCCTCGTCGGGAACCTTCGCCGCGGCCAGCGCCGGAAGCAGAAGCAGTAACAGCAGTAAGTTTTTCATATCCGTGTTTTAGTCCGTATTTTAGACACTAACGCGGAATCAGCGCAAATCGTATTCCGCAATCAGCCGGCTGAACTTTTCGCGCAGCGCCTGCGAACCCTCGACCAGCGGCAGCCGCATCGTGGGGCCGATTTTGCCCATCATCGAGAGCGCGCATTTCGCACCCACGGGATTCCCCTCCTCGAAGAGCGCGTGCACCGCTTCGTCGAGCGCCCTGTACTCCTCTTCGGCGCGGTCGAAATCGCCCTGCTTGGCATGACCGACGCACTGCATGAAACGTTTGGGAAATACGTTCGCCGCCACCGAAATCACGCCTTCGCCGCCGCGGCGCATCAGGTCGAGCGTCATGCCGTCGTCGCCCGACAGCACCAGAAACCCTTCGGGGCGGTTGTCGAGGATGCGCTGCATCTGCTCGATGTCGCCCGACGCCTCCTTGATGCCGATGACGTTCTTCATGTCGCGCGCCAGCCGCAGCGTGGTCTCGGCGGTCATGTTCACGCCCGACCGGCCCGGTATGTTGTAGAGTATCACGGGCAGGGGCGAATGCTCCGATACGGTGCGGAAATGCTGGTAAAGTCCCTCCTGCGAGGGTTTGTTGTAATAGGGCGTCACGCTCAGGATGGCGTCCGCGCCCCGCAGGTCGAATTCGCGGAGCTGGTCCAGCACCTCCGACGTCGAGTTTCCGCCGCAGCCCATCACCAGCGGCACGCGGCCTGCGATATGGTTGGTGATGAACATGGCGATCACCGCGCGTTCGGGCATGTAGAGCGTCGGGGTTTCGGCCGTGGTGCCGAGCGCCACGATGTAATCCACGCCGCCCTCTATTACGTAATCTATCATGCGCGCCAATGCCTGATAATCGACGCGTCCGTCCGATGTGAAGGGGGTTATCATCGCGACCCCCACGCCTGTCAGTTTCTCTCTTATCATCGTATTCCGGTTTTGTTCGTAGTTTCTTTTCCTGCGGCCGTCTTCCGCGATCCGGCGCTTACGCCGTTCCCGCCGCCGCGTTTCCTGCTTCCGCTGTTGTATTTCCTGCTTCCGCCGCCGCGTCTTCGTTTGCCGCCCTGCGTTTTAGCCTTCTTTCGGCATTACGTCTTCTGCCTTCACTGCCGTGTTTTCAACTTCCGCCGCCGCAGCATCTTCTGTTCCCGCCGTTGTCGTCTCTTCCGTTCCCGCCTCCGTTTCTTCGTACCGGCGGGGACGGCCTATCCGGTTGCGTCTGCCGGCTAAAACAGCTTCGGCTCGGCCACATCCTTGTGCGCCGCGCTCCCTTCCGCGCCCCCTTCCGTCCGCTTTTCCGCCGCATTTGCGGCGGGTATTTCGTCGCTGCCGATCATGGCGATAAAATCCTCTTCGGAGATGATCTTCACGCCCAGCTTCTCGGCTTTCTTGAGCTTCGCCGGCCCCATATTCTCGCCCGCCACGATGTAATCGACGTTCGCCGATACGGCCGCGAGGTTCCTGCCGCCGTGTATTTCGATCAGCTCTTTCAGCTCGTCGCGGCTGTGGTTCGAGAATTTGCCCGATATCACGAAACTCTTTCCCGCGAGCGACTCCGACGCCAGCTCGCGCGCTTCGGCTTCGAACTTCACGCCCGCGTCGCGCAGGCGGCGGATGATGGCGAGGTTCTTCTCGTCGGCGAAGTATTCGATGATCGCGTCGGCGATGCGTCCGCCCACTTCGTCGGCTTCGGTCAGCTCCTCGCGCGTGGCTTTCATCACCGCGTCGAGCGACCGGAAGTGTTCCGCGAGGTATTTGGCCGTGGTTTCGCCCACGAAGCGGATTCCCAGCCCGAACAGCACGCGCCTGAAAGGCACTTCGACCGATCCCCGGATGCTCCGGATGATGTTGTCTGCCGATTTCTCGCCCAGCCGCGGCAGACACGCCAGCTGCGGAGCCTGCAGGTCGTACAGGTCGGCCACGTCGCGCACCAGCCCGTTTTCGTAAAGCAGCTCGACGGTCTCTTCGCCCAGCCCCTCGATGTCCATCGCCTTGCGGCGGATGAAGTGGATGATGCGTCCGATGATCTGCGGACGGCATCCGCCCTGATTGGGACAGTAGTGCTTCGCCTCGCCTTCGTATTTCACCAGCGGCGTGCCGCATTCGGGACATACCGTGATGTACTCGAACGGCCTGCTGTCTGCCGGCCGCTGCGAAAGCTCCACGCCCGTGATCTTGGGAATGATTTCGCCGCCTTTCTCGACATATACCATGTCGCCCGGACGTATGTCCAGCAGGGCCATCTGTTCGGCGTTGTGCAACGTCGCCCGGCGTACCGTCGTGCCGGCCAGCAGCACCGGTTCGAGGTTGGCCACGGGCGTTATGGCTCCCGTGCGTCCCACCTGAAAGGCCACGCTGTCCAACCGCGTCAAAGCCTGCTCGGCCTTGAACTTGTAGGCCACGGCCCATTTCGGGGCCTTGGCCGTGAATCCCAGCTGCCGCCGCACGCCGAAGTCGTTTACCTTGATTACCACGCCGTCGGTGGGGAAGGGGAGTTCCCTGCGCGCTTCGTCCCAATGGGCGATGTAGGCGTCTATCTCCTCCGCACTGCGGCATATGCGCATCTGGTCCGAAATCTTGAATCCCCATTCGCGTGCCTTCTGCAAACTCTCCCAATGGTTCGTGAAGGGCAGGTCGTCGCCCGCCAGCTGGTAGAGCGTGCAGTCCAGACCGCGCCGCGCGACCACCGCCGAAGCCTGCTGCTTGAGCGTTCCGGCCGCGGCGTTGCGCGGATTGGCGAAAAGCGTCTCCCCGGCCGCCTCGCGTTCGGCGTTGATTTTGTCGAACGAGGCGTAGGGCATCAGTATCTCGCCGCGTATTTCGAAATAGTCGGGCCAGTCGTCGCCCCTGAGCCTGAGGGGCACTGTCCGCACGGTGCGGACGTTGGCCGTCACGTCGTCGCCCTGCGTGCCGTCGCCGCGCGTCACGGCGCGCAGCAGCCGGCCATGTTCGTAGGTGAGCGATATGGCCGTGCCGTCGAACTTCAGCTCGCAGACGAATTCCGTGGGGCCCGTCTCCTTCTCGATCCGCTCGATGAACTCGTGCAGCTCGTCCGGCGAATAGGTGTTGCCGAGCGAAAGCATCGGAAACCGGTGCTTCACGCTTCGGAACTCCGCGGTGATGTCGCTTCCGACGCGTACCGAAGGTGAGTTGGGGTCGGCCATTTCGGGATGCGCGCGCTCCAGATCCTGCAGTTCGCGCATCATGGTGTCGAATTCGAAGTCGGAGATTTCGGGGGCGTTTTCGACGTAATATCTGAAGTTATGGTACTCAAGCTGCCGCCGCAGCTCTTCGATTCTCTCGCGTATCATAATATAATTATAACCTGCGTAAAGGTACGTATTTTGTTCGTAACTACCTGCAAATTCAAAAAAAATGCAAAAAAAAATTGAGTATGTGGTGCGATATGTAAATTTTGCTTATAATTGCAGAAAATTTCCAAGCATTATTATGGCTAAACAGAATACGACGAAGAAACATATCGTAACGAGCTTCCATAATCTGGCCCCCGAACTGCAGGAGGCCGTCAAGCAGAAATACCCGCTGGGGTTCACCGAAGCGATGATGCGCGTGGACAAGCCCAACGGAGATTTTTTCTATGCCGTACCTTTCGATACGGACGAAATCGCCTACATGGTTAAGATCGACGTCAAGATCGACGACAATGCGCAGGAGGACGACGACAAGGACTACTACGACGACGAGATCAAGGGTGCCGACGAGATTCAGGACGACGGCAATTCCGACGGCGGCGACGACTCCGACGACGACGTAAACATCTGAGGCCTATGACCCGCTTCGTTCCTCTCCTCGCGTTTGCGCTTCTTGCGGCCTGCGGCCTTGCGGAAGACGAACGCGACGACAAGAACAAGCGTGTATACATCACTTTTGCAGATCCCGCATTCGAGGCTTACTGCCTTGAGCATTTCGACATCGACCACGACGGACGCATTTCGCGCTACGAAGCGCAGCGCGTCCTGAAAATGGACTGCCCTGACCGCGGCATCGCGCATATGTGGGAGATCGGCGAATTCTCGCGGCTCGAACGGCTCGACTGCAGCGGCAACGACCTCACGCAGCTCGATTTGCGCAAGTGTACGCTGTTGCAGACGCTCGATTGTAGCCGTAACCGCATCGCTTCGCTCGATCTGGACGGCCTGCGCGCTCTTCTGGAGCTGAACTGCGCGGACAATGCGCTCACGCTGCTGGACCTCAAATCCGCCGGAGCGCTCCGTCTGCTCGACTGCAGCGGCAACCGGCTCGTGACGCTCGACCTGCGGCCCTGCTCGGACCGGCTTAAGGCCGACGCGGGCGGCAATCCTCCGCTCACGACCGTCTACTGCCGCGCATCGCAGAGCGTCAGCGCCGACGGACATACCGAAATAATCGTCCGCTGATTCCGTATCGTCTTTTTGGCCGATCCGCTTTCGTCCGATCTGCTCCCGGTCTCCACTTCCGTCCGATCTGCTTCCGGTTTCCGCTTCCGTCCGGTTTTTCCGGGGCGGATTGTCGTTTTTTTTCGCCTGCGACATGATTCAGTCCGGTGTTTTGCGAATCTTCCGAATGGCGATGCGGGGTCTCTGCAGTCCGTCCGCTCTGCTTGCCTTTCCGTCCGCTCTGCTTGCCTTTCCGTCCGCTCTGCTTGCCTTTCCGTCCGCTCCGTCCGCCCATCCGTCCGCCCATCCGTCTGCCCATCCGTCCGCCCATCCGTCCGCTTCGCCCGTTTTGGCCGTTTCGTCTTTCCGTCTGTTTGGTTCGTCTCTCCGCCCGTCCGCCCGTCCGCCCATTCGCCCTGTCCCCGTCTGTTCCGTCCGTCCCGTCTGCTTTGTCTCTCCGTTTGTCAGCTTTGTCTGATCCCTGTCTATCCTTTTATCCATTCTGCCCGCCCATCTGCCCGCCCATTCGTCCCGTCCCGTCTGCTTCGTCTCTCCGTCTGTCAGCTTTGTCTGATTCCCGCCTATTCCTTTATCCGCTCCGTTCGTCCCGCCCTCCTGCTCTGACCTTTCTGTCTGCTCCGCCTGCCACCTGCCTGCCCGCGCTTCGTCTCTCCGCTCATTCGTGTCTGTCCGCTCCGTCCGCTCCGTCCCGTCCGCCTGCTCCGCCCGCGAATTTTATTCCGCCGATTTCACACAGTGCTTTGTTTTTTCGTCGCAGGATGTTTTTTTCGCATCCGATTTCTGATACATTGTTGAAAAGTCGCCGCGGCGAATTGGGTATTTCGGATAATAATTAGTACCTTTGGATGCAAAAAATGTCTTTTGTACACAAAAATACAACCGGATACAATGAAAAAAGTTGACGTTATCCTCGGCCTGCAATGGGGTGACGAGGGCAAGGGAAAAGTCGTGGATGTGCTGACGCCTGCCTACGAGGTCGTCGCCCGTTTTCAGGGCGGTCCCAATGCCGGTCACACGTTGGAGTTCAACGGCGAGAAATACGTACTCCGCTCGATTCCTTCGGGCATATTTCAGGGCGGAAAAACCAACATCATCGGCAACGGCGTTGTCATTGACGCCGTCCTCTTCCGCGAGGAGGCCGAGGCGCTCGCAGCCAGCGGCCACGACCTGACCAAACAACTCTGCATTTCGAAGAAAGCCCACCTGATCCTGCCGACCCACCGCATTCTCGATGCGGCTTACGAAGCGGCCAAGGGCAGCGCCAAGATCGGCACCACGGGCAAAGGCATCGGTCCGACCTATACCGACAAGGTGAGCCGCAACGGCATGCGCGTCGGCGACGTGCTGAGCGCCGATTTCCGGCAGATTTATGCACGGGCCAAGGCGCGCCACGAGAGCATTCTGCGCGGTCTGGGTTATGAATATGATATTGCGGAGCTGGAACGGAAGTGGTTCGAGGCCGTCGAATACCTCAAGCGTTTCAACATCATCGACAGCGAATATTTCGTCAACGGGTGTCTGGCTCAGGACAAGAGCATTCTGGCCGAAGGCGCTCAGGGCACGCTGCTCGACGTGGACTTCGGTTCGTATCCGTTCGTCACCTCCTCGAATACCGTCTGCGCCGGCGCCTGCGTCGGTCTGGGCATCGCCCCGAACCGTATCGGCGAGGTCTACGGCATCTTCAAGGCCTACTGCACGCGCGTGGGCAGCGGCCCGTTCCCTACGGAGCTGTTCGACGAAACGGGCGCCCGGATGCGCAGTATCGGCCATGAATACGGCGCCGTTACGGGCCGTGAGCGCCGTTGCGGCTGGCTCGACCTTGTCGCGCTGAAATATTCGATCATGATCAACGGCGTGACACAGCTCATCATGATGAAGTCCGACGTCATGAACGACTTCGAGACCGTCAAGGTCGCCACCGAATACGAGGTCGGCGGCGAGCGCACCGCGCATTTCCCCTACGAGATCGGCGACGACCTGAAACCCGTCTACCGCGAGTTCGAAGGCTGGAAGTGCGACCTGCGCGACTGCAAGAGTTACGACGACTTCCCGGCCGCATTCAAGGCGTACGTCGAATTCATCGAGCGCGAGACGAGCGTTCCCGTGAAGATCATCTCCGTCGGTCCCGACCGCGGCGAAACGATCGTCCGGTAGGGGAGTCTTTCGGCCGCCGCATGTCGCATGCCGCGTATGCTGCGCCGAATGTATCCCGCATGCCGTATTGCGGCCGGATATGCGGCCCCGTGCGCGGAGTTTTCCGCCTGCCGCGGCGTCCGAAACAACGAAACCGATTTAATTTTGTAACTATAACCTTATGAAAAAAGCACTTAAAATTGTCGTATTGGCCAAGCAGGTGCCCGATACCCGCAATGTGGGTAAGGATGCGATGACCCCCGAAGGGACGGTCAACCGCGCGGCGCTGCCGGCCATCTTCAATCCGGAGGATCTCAATGCGCTCGAAATGGCGCTCGCGCTGAAAGACCGCACCGAAGGCTCCACGGTTCATATCCTTACGATGGGTCCGCAGCGCGCCGCCGACATTATCCGCGACGCCATGTTCCGCGGGGCCGACGGCGGCTATCTGCTTACGGGCCGCGAGTTCGCCGGTTCGGACACCCTCGCCACGTCGTACGCGCTCTCTTGCGCGCTGAAAATGATCGCTCCCGACATCATCTTCGCGGGCCGTCAGGCCATCGACGGCGATACGGCGCAGGTCGGACCTCAGGTGGCCGAGAAGCTGGGCCTGCCGCAGGTGACCTATGCCGAGGAGATTACCGAAATCAAAGCGGATTCGCTGGTCATCAAACGCCGCCTGAACTGCGGCATGGAGACGGTCGAGACGCCCGTTCCTGTGGTCGTTACGGTCAACGCGTCGGCTCCCGAATGCCGTCCGCGCAACGCCAAGCGCGTGATGACCTGCAAATTCGCCCTCGCCAAATCGGAGATCGCCGCAGCTCCCGACTCGCCGGCCGCCAAGCGCGCCGCCGCCAAGGAGTACCTGCAGATCGTCGAGTGGGCCGCCGCCGACGTCAATCCCGATCCGCAGCAGCTGGGCCTTGCGGGTTCGCCCACCAAGGTCAAGAAGATCGAGAACGTGGTGTTTCAGGCCAAGGAGGCCAAGAAACTCACGTCTTCCGACGAGGATATCAATTCACTGATGGTCGAACTTATCGCGAGCCACACGCTCGGTTAAATCCGCAGAAGTAATCCATGAACAATATATTCGTATATATCGAGAACGAGGGCGGCAAGGTCGCCGACGTGTGTCTCGAACTGCTGACCAAAGGCCGCGAACTGGCCACGACGCTGGGTGTGAAGCTCGAAGCCGTAGTGCTGGGCGAGCATCTTGCAGGTATCGAGACCGAACTGGCCAAATACGGCGCCGACACCGTCTGGGTCGCCGACGACAAGATCTTCGCACCTTTCCGCACGCTGCCCCATACGGCCGTCATGTGCGGCCTGATCGAACAGGAGAAACCCCAGATCGCGCTGTTCGGCGCGACCTGCAACGGCCGCGACTTCGCCCCGCGCGTATCGTCGGCCCTCTACAGCGGTCTTACGGCCGACTGCACGCAGCTGGTGATCGGCGACCACAAGGACGCCAAGACCGGCAAGGAGTATAAGGACCTGCTTTACCAGATCCGTCCCGCCTTCGGCGGCAACATCATCGCCACGATCGTCAATCCCGACAACCGTCCCCAGATGGCTACCGTCCGCGAAGGCGTCATGCGCCGCGAGTACGCCGCCGTGCCGGGCGCCGGCGAGGTGAAGAAGATCGACTGGCAGAAGTTCGTGAAGGACACCGATCTGGCGGTGCGGATCCTCGACCGCGAGATTTCGGAGAGCAAGATCGACATCAAGGGCGCGAGCGTCATCGTCGCCGGCGGTTACGGCATGGGTTCGAAGGAGAACTTCGATCTGGTGTTCGAGCTTGCCGACGTGCTGGGCGCCGAGGTGGGCGCCAGTCGCGCCGCCGTGGACGCCGGCTTTGCCGACCATGCCCGTCAGGTGGGCCAGACCGGCGTTACGGTCCGTCCCAAACTCTACATCGCCTGCGGTATTTCGGGTCAGATCCAGCATACGGCGGGTATGGACGGTTCGGCCATGATCATCTCGATCAACACCGATCCCGAAGCCCCGATCAACAAGATCGCCGACTACGCCATCACGGGCGACGTCAATGAGATAATCCCCAAGATGATTAAGTACTACAAACAAAATTCGAAGTAATGGCAAATTTCTTTTCAGATAACAAAGATTTGCAGTTCCACCTTGGGCATCCGATGATGCGCAAGATCGTGGAGCTGAAAGAGCGCGGTTTCGCCGAAAAGGACCTCTACGATTTCGCGCCGCAGGATTTCGAAGACGCTATGGACTCCTACCGCCGCGTGCTGGAGATCGCGGGCGAGGTCTGCGGCGAGGTCATTGCTCCGAATGCCGAGGGCGTGGACCACGAAGGCCCCCGCGTGGTGAACGACCATGTGGAGTACGCTTCGGGTACGGTCCGGAACATGAAGGCGATCGTCGATGCGGGCCTGAGCGGCATGACGCTTCCGCGCAAGTACGACGGTCTTAACTTCCCGCTGGTCTGCTTCGTGATGGCCAACGAAATGGTGTCGCGCGCCGACGCCGGCTTCGAGAACATCTGGGGCCTTCAGGACTGCGCCGAGACGCTCAACGAGTTCGCTTCGGAGGAGATCAAGGCCAAATTCCTGCCGTGGGTTTCCGCGGGCGCTACCTGCGCCATGGACCTCACCGAGCCGGACGCCGGATCGGATCTGGGCGCTGTGATGCTCAAGGCCACGTGGTCCGAGGAGAAGCAGACGTGGCTGCTCAACGGCGTGAAGCGTTTCATCACCAACGGCGACGGCGACGTTTCGCTGGTGCTGGCCCGCACCGAAGAGGGCACGACCGACGCCCGCGGTCTGTCGATGCTGGTCTACGACAAGCGCGACGGCGGCGTCAAGGTGCGCCGTATCGAAAACAAGATGGGTATCAAGGGATCGCCGACGTGCGAGCTGGTCTTCACCAATGCTCCGGCGCAACTGGTCGGCGACCGCAAGATGGGCCTTATCAAATACGTGATGTCGCTGATGAACGCCGCCCGTCTGGGCATCGGCGCCCAGTCGGTGGGTCTCTGCGAGGCCGCCTACCGCGAAGCCCTCAAATACGCCCACGAGCGCGAGCAGTTCGGCAAGCCGATCATCCGCTTCGCCGCCGTTTCGGAGATGCTCTCCAACATGAAAGCCAAATTGCAGGGCGTCCGCGCGCTGTTGTACGAAACCACGCGCTTCGTCGAGGTTTACAAGCAGTACGGCCATATCGCGCACGAACGTTCGCTCGAAGGCGAGGAGCGTCAGGAGATGAAGTTCTACAACCGCCTTGCCGACGGCTTCACGCCGCTTGTCAAGCTCTTCTCGTCGGAGTACGCCAATCAGCAGGCCTACGACGCTATCCAGATCCACGGCGGTTCGGGCTTCATGAAGGATTACCCCTGCGAGCGTCTCTACCGCGACGCGCGCATCATGAATATCTATGAAGGCACTTCGCAGCTGCAGGTCGTCGCGGCTATCAACTCCGTGACCAAAGGCACCTTCATGGAGCAGATCGAGCGCTACGCCGCCGCCGAATACAGCCAGCCCATGCAGCCCGTCGTTGCGAAGCTGAAGGAGCTGACCGCGAAATTCGCGGAGATGATCGCCCGCGTCGAAGCGGGGGACAAGGAGCTTTGCGGCTTCAAGGATTTCCACGCCCGTCGTCTGGTCGAGACCGCCGGACATATCATCATCACCTACCTGCTGGCGCGTCAGGCCGGCGAGTCGGAGGAGTATGTCAATTCGGCGAAGGTCTTCTGCAAGCTGGCCGAAGGCAAGATTTCGGAGGCATACACCTACGTCATGAACTCCACCTTGGAGGACGTCGAGCTGTTCAAGGCCGTTATCGAAGAGACGAAGTAGTCTGTCCTATACGCACTGTAAAAAAGGTTCCGCCTTATTGGCGGAACCCTTTTTTATTTGTGGTATTCTGTTATTCGATCGGATAAGATGATCTTGCAGTCGGAAAGCAAGACCTATTTTGAAAGGTTATTCCCACGGATTTGCGGTCAGTTTGATTCCCCGGAAAAATTCTTCCATTGAAACGCCGTAATAGCTGCATAAAATGGCTACTGAGTAGACCGACAGCATTCGTTTGCCCGATTCCACCCGGCCTATATTGATTCCGGTATCCATCGTAACACGCATTTGAGATAATTTTCTCTTCTTGCGTAATGCTTTCAATCGCTCGGCAAGGTCGTTTAGGAACTGATTGTCTTTTCTCGGCAAACTCATTGTTGTGTCTTTATTTTTTTCGTTTCTTTTTGCAAGAAACGCTCTTTGGGGTTAAGAACTCGTCGAAAAGTTTCGGAGAAATCAGTTGTCTTTCGTCGGATAGTCGAGCGGCGCGAAAAATTCGCCGAGGGTGATATTGTAAAACTTACAAATAATCGAAATTGTTGTCAGATTCGGAAAATTCTTGCCGGATTCGAGTTGTGCAATGCTTAATTCCGTTGCTTCGGCCAATTGTTCCTGCGATTGGTGGTCGTGCATGTGCCTTAGTTCCTTCACCCGCAAAATGATTTTTTGAAGCAATTCTTCGTCGCGGCGTTGTTTTTTCCGTTCCATTACCCTCCCCTTGTGAGTCTTATTTAATAAATTCACATATTCGGATTATTCGACAGGGTAGTCGCTCTCGCCGAAGAATTCCCGGAGGCTGATGCCGTAGAAGCGGCAGAGTATTGTCAGTGAGATAAGGGTAGGAAATTTTGATCCGCTTTCAAAATGGAAAATATCCAGACCGGTATTTTCTATAACGTATTCCTGGGAATAATTATGATCGCGGCGCAACTGTTTCATTCGCGAAATGACATATTGAGCCAATTTTTCGTCCGTTCGTTTTGGTTTCATCTGCTTCATTTATACAAATGAAAGGATCAATCTAATTTTCTGCTCTGTCTATTTGTTCAGAATGAAAATTTTACTATCTTTGTGAGTGCAAACAGAAACTCCGAATACAGAAATTATGCTAACTTTGCGAAACGATACGGCACCGCCGTAACGATATATTATAAGGTTAAGACAACCTTTATGCCTCAGCAAACTTCCGTGTCATAGCAATATGACAATTGTCTGGCGTAAAACTTGTCTGAAACCCTTGTCATGTCCCGGCCTTGCGCCGGGGCGGGCTTGGGCGTAAGGACAACTGCCAGACACGGCTCGGAAGGCCAGCTGAGGGAGTTGCACCTGCGCCCTTGCTTTTTTTTGCGCAGGCCGATATTACCGGGTACGGTTCGGGCAAAGAATTCTTCTAGTCTGTGAAATGCGTCACTTATCAGCCCTGCCGTACCCGTTTTGCGCTTTTGGGGAATCCGGTAGCCGCCGCATTGCCGGACGGATGATGCGCCGAAGGCGGCTTGGGCGTTTCAGGTTCGTTTGTCGCCGGGGTGCGTTATCAATTCTGACGGACGGCGTATTCCCGTCCGATAGAAAAGGGGCTGCACTTCGGAGTGCAGCCCCTTTCGCCGTACATTACCGCTCGGCCTATGCCTTTGCGGGTTCCTTTTCGGCCATCACGCAGCGCGTCGTGCCGAAGATATTGAGGTTGAGGTGCCCGGCGACATAGGCCAGCGCCTTCTGCGCCTTGACCGAGTTGCCGGCTTCGTCCAGCGGGGGAGCGAACGCCCAACGCCCATCACGCCCGGAACTACGCCCATGATGCCGCCGCCGACGCCCGTCTTGGCCGGCAGGCCCGTCGTGAAGAGCCAGTCGCCCGTGTGCTCGTAGAAGCCCACCGTCGCCATCAGCGATGCGATCTTCGGCGCCAGTTCCGGTTTGAATACCGGCTGCTTGGTCACGGGATTCACGCCGCCGTTGGCGATCGTCGCGGCCATCGTTGCGAGTTGCTTGGCCGTCACGCCGATCGAACACTGGCGCGTGTAGATGTCCAGCGACATGTCGGGATCGTCGTAAATCCGGTTGTAATTCTTCAGCAGCCATACGATCGACTTGTTGTTGAAGTTGGTCGCCGTCTCCGATTTGTACAACTCGTCGATCACTTCGACCTGCGATCCGGCCAGCTCTTCGATAAAACCGACGATCGACTTCCATTTGCCGTCGCTGTCGCCGACGGGTTTCACCATCGAGCAGGCGCTGATCGCACCGGCGTTCACCAGCGGCGTCGAGGGGTGGTCGTTCTCCAGCAGGATCGCCATGATCGAGTTGAAAGGCAGTCCCGTCGCGTCGGCGCCGATCTTGTCGAGCATCTCCTGTGCGCTGTACTGGTTCATGGCGAGTATCGCCGTCGGCACCTTCGATACCGACTCGATGCCGAATTTGTAATCGGTGTCTCCCACGGCGATCACTTCGCCGTCGGGCAGGCAGGCCGCGATGCCGAAGAGGTTCGACGGCACGTTGGCCAGATAGGGGATATAGTCGGCGTTCTTGCCGCCCGTTTCGTTCTTGCAGCGCTCGTATGCCTGCTGTACGGCCTCGCGGACCGTAGCGTTGTCTATTTTTTGAATCATTGTCCGATCTGTTTATCGATTTATTTGTTGTGAAGTTCCGTCTCCGAAGGTTTCGCCGTCGGTTCGGGAGTGTTCGTATGCACCGGAGCCGCTGCGACGGGCTGCGTTTCCCAATGGAACGGCGCGAACTCTGCAGCAGCCTGCGGGTCCTTCCACGAGGGTTTGCGCAGTGCATAGATGACGAACGGCGCGCCTACGACCACCACGCAGCCGATAATCAGCACCGAGAACCATACGGTATTGCTTCCGGTCGAGATCTGGCTGGGTGGCACGAAGCTCAGCACGAACGCCAGCAGGGCGCCGCAGAAACCCATACAGCCGAGGAACCACATCAGCCCGTTGCCCTTGCCCAGACGGAACGGACGGTCGGTGTTCTTCATCTTGTATCGCAGGACGATGGCGGCCGAGAACATGAGCATGTACATGATCAGGTACAGCAGCACGGTGAGCTGCGACAGAATCTGGTAGAACGACTGCACCGAAGGCATCACCACGAACAGCAGCGCCAGCAGCGTCACGACGCATCCCTGAATCAGCAGGATGTTTTTCTGCACGCCGTTTTTGTTGGTCTTCTGGAAGAACGGAGGCAGATAGCCCGCCTTGCCCACGGCGAAAATACCCTTCGAAGGACCTGCGACCCATGTCAGCACGCCCGCCAGCACGCCGAACATCAGGGCGATGGCGATAATCGGGCCTGCCCACGACATATGCAGGTAGTGGAAGTAGTTGTCGAAGCCCACCAGCAGCGACTGCGTCAGGCTGATGTCCTTTGCGGGAATGATGAAGCCCAGCGAGAAGGTGCCCAGCACGAAGATGCAGACCGTGACCAGCGAACCGATGATGATTGCCTTGGGGTAGTTCTTCGACGGGTTCTTTACGTCCATGACGTGTATGCCCATCATCTCCATACCCGCATAGAAGAGGAAGATGCTGCTTGCCAGCACGAGGTTGTCGAATTTCGAGAGGTCGGGGAAGAATCCCTGCGACATGTCCATGTGGTTGTGGCCGCCGGTCGAAATGTAGATGATGCCCAGCAGGATCAGCAGACCCGCGGGAATGATCGTGCCGATCATGCCGCCCCATTTGCTGATTTTACCTACCCATCCGAGTCCCTTGAGCGCGATGAACGTGGCGATCCAGTAGATTGCCAGCACCATGCAGAGCGTGAAGACCTTGTTCGAGGCCAGCGCCGCGTCGTGCACGTCGTTCATGCCGATAAAGGCGATCGACACGGCGCCGAACGTCAGTACGGTGGGGTACCAGATGGTCGATTCGATCCATTGCAGCCAGATGGCAAGGAATCCGGTGCGTGCGCCGTAAGCTTCGCCGACCCAACGGAAAACGCCGCCCTGTTTTGTCGAGAACATCGCGGCCAGCTCCGCGGCGACCATGGCCGTGGGGATGAGGAACACGATGGCGGCAAACAGATAGTAGAATGCCGACGAAAGTCCGTAGACGGCCTCTGCGGGCAGGCCGCGCAGACTCACTACGGCAGTCACGTTCATAATTGCGAGTGTCATGACACTCAGTTTGAACCCGGTACTTGTGGTAGTTTTCTTTATATCCATAATTCAATGAAATTGAGAATTGATTTTAACGGATGAAAACGTTGCAACTACCGTGCAAATCCGCCGGATGAACCTCTTTCGCCGGGAGGATGGTAGGATTGTAGCCGAAAAAAAACTATATTTGCACATAAAACACTCCTTTTATGTACCGTATTGTTGTTATTTTGCTTGCGGCCCTCTGCGCCGTTTCGTGCGGTCGCCGTTCGTCGCGGCAGCAGACCTCCGCCGCTCCCCAGATGCGGGTTTTCCTTCCGGCCATCGCGCCTTCGAGTCTCTCCGACGACGCGAAGCGCGACTACCTGCGCTGGCATTACTGGGACCGTTTCGACTTCGCCGATACCCTTTTTATTCGCGAGGTTGATACGGTACAGATGGTCGAGGCCTATGTCCGCTGGATCGCGCTTATCTCCGACCGTCCGACCGACGGCGTGCCGATGGATTCGCTCATGCGCCGCGCTTCGGCTTCGCGTCCCATGCTCGACTACTTCACGATGCTGGCCGAGCTGGTTATCCACGACCCCAATTCGCCGCTGCGCAACGACGAATTCTATATTCCCGTTCTCCGGGCGGTGCTGGCGAGTCCCTACTACGACGAGTACGAACGTATCGGACCTTCCTACGACCTCGATATGGCGATGCAGAACCGCATCGGCGAGCGGGCCAACGATTTCCGCTATACGCTCGCTTCGGGCGCCACCGGAACGCTCTATGGCGTGAAGGCCGAATACGTGCTGCTGTTCATCAACAACCCCGGCTGCCCGATGTGCAAACAGCTGCGCGAGCAGATCGGCGGTTCGCCGATGCTCTCCGAGATGATCGAGCGGGGACGGCTGAAGGTCGTCGCGCTTTATCCCGACGAAGACCTCGCCGAGTGGCGCGAATACCGCGGCCATATTCCGCCGAGCTGGATCAACGGTTACGATGCGGGCTGCGTCGTGCGCGAGAAGAGTCTCTACGACCTCCATGCGATTCCGGCGCTCTATCTGCTCGACCGCGACAAGCGCGTGCTGGTGAAGGATTCCACCGACGTGCCTTATATCGAGGAGGTTATCGACCGCCGGGGCTGACTATAAGCAGGGCTTATCGTTCTATAAAAAAAGACAATCGTTTTTATATGCGAATTTCGCCCCTAATCGTTACCTTTGCACCACACAAACAGAATATAAACAATAAACATTACTACGATTATGGCAAAGAAATGGCGTTGTACCGTATGCGGTTACATCCACGAAGGTCCTGAGGCACCTGAGCAGTGCCCGATGTGTAAGGTAGGCAAAGAGAAATTCGTCGAAGTCGTCGAAAAGGAGGGTGACCTCGAATTCGTGACCGAGCACGTTATCGGCGACGGCAAGGGCGCCAGCAAGGAACTCTGGGAGGGCTTGCAGAACCACTTCATGGGCGAATGCACCGAGGTGGGCATGTATCTGGCCATGAGCCGTCAGGCCGACCGCGAGGGTTATCCCGAAATCGCCGAGGCTTACAAGCGTTACGCATGGGAAGAGGCCGAGCACGCTTCGAAGTTCGCCGAGCTGATCGGCGAAGTGGTATGGGACACCAAGACCAACCTCGAAAAGCGCATGAACGCCGAGTGCGGCGCGTGCGAAGACAAGATGCGTCTGGCCCGCATGGCCAAGGAGCAGAACCTCGACGCCGTACACGATACCGTGCACGAAATGGCCAAGGACGAAGCGCGCCACGGCAAGGGCTTCGAAGGTCTCTACAAGCGTTACTTCGGTAAATAACGGCTGATTCAATCGGAGTTTCCACATATTTGCGAGGGTGAACGGTTTGCGTCTGAAACGCCGTTCACCCTTTTTTCATCTCCCTGCCGTACTGTTTGCCGGGGTCCTCTTTTTCTTTGTTTTTCTGTTTCTCAGTTTCCCGGTGTCCTCTTTCGAACTTTACCTGCGTGTCAGGGGTAGCTGTACGAAAGCATATGTCCACGCGGACTTGCATCTGTAAGGTTGCCGTCCTGTCACAAAAAAACGCCGGTGCAATCCCTTGCACCGGCGTTTTTTCCTACCTTATCTGGATCTTCTGAGGAACGAAAGGAACGAAAACTTGTCGGATAACCAGTCATACCCCTCCTTGATCCGGGAAGCGACCTCGTAGACCGTTTCGATCCGGTCCCGGATGTAGTTCAGGGCCGAACGCACGGCCAGCAGATAGACCACGGCTGCGATTACGGCGAAGAACCCTCCGGTAATGAGTGCTGCGACTGCGACGGACCCGGTCAGCGACGCGAGCCACATGACGAACGCATCGATGAAGAGGATGATCGCAATGGCAGCCGTCACACCGAAAAAGATCAGCGATGTGACGATGTTTCCGGTTGGCGACGGGCTATCTTTCATGGGGCGGTCCCGTTTATTCGTCCTTGTCGCAATCGCAGTCAAGACCGTTGCAGTCGCAATGAATTTTGTCAATTTCATTTTTCAGCTTGCGGGTGCCTTTTTTAGCCATATCGCGGATGTCCTCACGGAATTCGGGTCCCGATTTGGGGGTTACGAGCATGGCGACGACGGCTCCTACCAGAGCGCCGCCCAGAAAGGAAGCGAGACAATTTGCAGAATGTTTCATATTCGTATAAAGTTTTAAATTCAGCAGGAAATCTTGCAAAGTCCGGGCCAAAACGCTACCTTTGGATGTATGACCGAAGACCGCCTTACCACCGTCGCTTTTACCGGCCACCGCACTTACGGGGGCCAAGCCGCTGCGGCTCTGCGCGCGACGGTGGGGGAGTTGTACGCCCGCGGCTTCCGGACCTTCCTCTGCGGCATGGCCATGGGCTTCGACCTCGCCGCCGCCGAAGCGGTCCTCGCGTGCCGCGATTCCCAAACCGCATCGGTCTTTTCTCCTGCCGCGGCTTCCGCTGCCGCCTTTCCCTCCGTTGCGGCTTCTGCTGCTGTCCCTCCCGCATCGGCCTTTTCTCCTGCTGTGGATTCCGTTTCGGCCTTTTTTCCGGAACCGCACTCTCCGCACATGCCGATGCCCGGTTTGCGGCTGGTCGCCGTAATTCCTTTCCGGGGACAGGAGAGCCGCTTCCCGGCCGTGGACCGCGAACGCTTCCGGCGTGTGCTGGCTGCCGCCGACCATAGCGTGACGCTCTCCCCGTCCTATCATGCAGGGTGTTATGCCGTGCGTAACAACTACCTTGTCGAGCACGCCGCACTGCTGGTCGCGTGGTACGACGGTTCCCCCGGCGGCACACATTACACCGTTCGCCGCGCTTTGGGCCGGGGACTCGAATTCATCAATCTCCATCCGCATCCTGCCGCACTCCGGCAGGCAGAACCGACGCTGTTCTGACACTCTCCCGACTCGGAAGCCACGCACTGTACGGCGCTGTTCCGGCCCGTACTTTCTGCTGTCACCGTTCGACTTTTCTGCCCTCGCTGTCCGGCCTTTTGCTGTTGTCTTCTTCCTTTCTGCTGCCGTAGCCCTCCCCGGCCTTTCCTTTCATCGCCGCTCGGTCTTTCTGCAGTTGCCGCCCGTACTCTCGCCGTCGGCATACGCTTTCCCGATGGTCTTTCCCGCATTGCCTTCCGCTTCCTCTAATAAAAAAGGACGGCATGCAAGTGCCGTCCTTATCCGTTTTCGCAGTATCCGCGCAGTTATTCCAATTCGATGCCTTTCAGCAGGCTTTCGATCCGCAGGCGGGTCTCCCGCTTGCCGTAATCCTTTTTCTCGTACCTGAATGTCGCCGTAACGAGCGATCCTTCGTAAAGCATGTCGTAAACGGCATAAACCAATTCCGGATTCTCCGTTATGTATCCTTCGCTGCACAACATTTCGCGGCCGTCGATTTCGGTGCGCTGCGTCGGCGCGATGAATCCGCCCGTGTAGAAGGCCGAATCGCGTTGTGCGCAGTGGTCCGAAATCTCATCGACGGACGTGATCTCCTCCGGAATCATATCCACGACCTTGCCCAGACTGTAACCTATCCGGTCGTTGTAGGTGTCGAAACCGTAGTAGGCGTAGGTTTCGTCCGTTTCGGGCTGCACGGTTTCTTCGAGCAGGGTGTATCCGGCGGGAATTTTTGCCTTGATCCCCTGCGCACCCGTGTAGATTTGTTCGGTATCCACCACCTGCATCTCTTCGCCGCCGGCCAGCCGCACCGACAACTGTCCCAGATAGAGCAATGCTGCGAGCGAACACGCCGCCAGCGCCGCCGTGCGCCAGAATGCCGTGAAACGTCCCTCCTGATGCTGGATTTTCAGGATGACGACGAGACCTTTGATCGCCTGAATCGCGCCCCAGATAATGGCGCCTGTTGCGACTACGTACCGGCCCCCGGCTGTCGCGAAATAGTAGGATAAGAAACTGAAAGCCAGTCCGCCGACGCACCAAAGCGCTCCTGCAAGCAGGTTCTTCTTTGCTTCGGCCATCTTCTGCGACCGGTTGCCGTCCGCAGAGTTTTCCGCCGTAACCTGTGCGGCAGCCTCTTCCGGCATCGGTTCGAACACATCGTTTTTGTTTTCCGGTGTCTCCATGGATAAAGGTATTTTTAAGGGTTAGGGATCTAATGCGGCAAAGATACGGGTATTTTTCCTTTTCCGCCTGAAAAAGTTGGAAAATCACCGCCCTCAACCGTCCCGGCCCTTCTGCCGTCTCCGCTCGGTTTTCCTGCGATCACCGTCCGTTCTTTTGTCGTTGCCGTCTTCCTCCATTCCTCCTTCTTTGGCTTCTCTGCCGTCGCCGGCGGGTCTTGCTGTCATCGCCGTCCGTCCTTTTGTCGTTGCCGTCTTCTTCCGTTCCTCCTTCTTTGGCTTTTCTTCCGTCGCCGCTCGGTTTTTCTTCCGTCGCCGCTCCGGTCCTTCCGTCGCCGCTCCGGTCCTTCCGCCGCTGTCCCGGTACTTCTGCCCTCAACCGTCCGGCCTTTCCGTCCTTGCCGCCGGCTCTCTTTCCCGGCCTGCATGAAAAATCCCCGGAAGCCGCGCTTCCGGGGATTTGCTGAAATCCTGTTTCGGAAAGGATTATTTCCAGTTGAGGATCTTGTGGAAATCGTACTCCTCCGGATTGGGGACATACTGCTTGGCAGCCTCGTAATCCGCGGGCGTGATGGCGTTGAGGATGGTCTCCACCACCGACGAGAACTTGTCCGACTTGATGTCCACCAGACGGGGCGGAATCTTGCCCGTCGTGGGATCCTGCAGGTCCTTGAGGTAGAGCGGACTTACGTTGCCTTCCGAATCCACGTAAACCATGCAGCCGGTCTTGCCTTCGGCGAAGAGCTTGTGCACGCCGATACCCAGCTCCGAGCAGTACGTCAGGTCGTATGCGATCGGGGTCTGGCAGCGGATCTCGTAACCCAGCTCCACGGGGCGGCTCTTGACCTTGATGCCCAGCTCCTTCACCTTCTTCTCGATCATCTCGTTGAAGATGTGCGCCTTCGATACCTTGCCCAGTTCGGGGTGTCCGTGCTCGTCATAGGTGAAGTGGATGCCGCTCTTGCGGATCTCCTCGTCGCTCAGCGCGTGGAATACGCCTTCCGAGATAACGGCAGCTCCGTAGTCCATGCCCATGATCTTGCGCTTGATGATCGACGAAATCACGAGGTTCACGATCTTCTCGACGGTGATTTCCGTCTTGTCGAACATTTCGGGAATGACGATCATCGGGTAGTGGCAAGCCTCGCCGATGCCGAATGCCAAGTGGCCGGCGCTGCGGCCCATGGCAGCCAGTACGAACCAGTTGCCGCTCGTGCGGGCGTCTACATAGACGGCGCGGGCGATGACGGCGCCCTTGTCCTTGGCCGACTCGTAACCGAACGTCGGCGTGCCTTTCGGCAGGGGCAGGTCGTTGTCGATGGTCTTCGGGACGTGGATGTTGGCGATGGGGTATTTCTTGGCCTCCAAGAACTTGGCGATGCGGTTCGCGGTCGAAGCCGTGTCGTCGCCGCCGACCGTCACGAGCAGTTTGATGTTGTTGTCGGTGAAGAACTTGAGGTTGAAGTTGTTTTCGAAATCCGAATCCTTGGGTTTGAAACGGCTCATCTGCAGGAACGAACCTCCCTGATTGAAGATACCGTCGGCCATGGGATAGTCGATGTCCACGGTTCGGGGCGAGGGGTTGAACAGTCCCGTGTAGCCTTCGTGCAGGCCGATTACGCGGTAACCTTTGCGGAGGAAGGTCTTTGCGACGCTGCCCACGACGGTATTCATACCGGGTGCGGGTCCGCCGCCAGTCAGAATTGCGATTGCTTCTTTCATGGTTGTGTTTGGGTTTTTATGTTTGAACCTGAATTAACCTAAATTGACGCCCAAAAGTACGATTATTTTTTCAAACGGGCAAAAAAAAGCCGTTTCGATTGACCGATGCGGGCCGTGTAATGTCTTTACGGAATAAATAGGAGCATCCTGCGATTTGCAAATCGATATTTTTTATCTATATTGCATAACCATATTGCGTCTAACTCTCACATCTAAAACCTGTTGTTTATGAAAAACCATTTGCTGTCATTGTGCATGACGCTCTTTCTGATTTTTGCCGGGGGAATGACTGCCGGCTGCGATAAGCTGGATGATAAATACAAGTCGGAAAAAACTGTCACGCTCACCATCGCTTCCGTCAAGCCCGCTGCTGCCGACGACGACTATGATTGGTTGCAGGGGCTGCCTGTCTATATTTACAAAGAGGAGAGTCCGGACTGGCGGTTGTGGTATTCGCATGATCCGATCCGGGGCTTCGATGAAATCTATGAGGAGGGGTATGAATACGTAGTCAAAGTCCGGAGACTGACACTGGCCGATCCTCCTCAGGATGCAGGCGCATATGTATACGAATTGAAAAAGGTCGTTTCAAAGACGCAAAAGGATTCCGAAGGTGTTCCCGAATCCTATCTTCGGTGAGGAGAGGAACGAAAAACGGTGTTCGGATCGTGTCCGAACACCGTTGAATACATAAAATTCAGTACTGATGAATATGCTGAGTTTCTGTTGCTCTTATTCCCTGAATTTAGAGAACGCCGTGGGGCTTACTCAATTACCGTAACGTTCACAGCCTGATCGCCTTTGGCGCCGCTGCCGACTTCGAATTCGACTGCCTGACCTTCGTTGAGCGACTTGAATCCGTCCGTTACGATACCGGAGAAGTGAACGAAAATCTCTTTGCCGTTCTCTCCCGTAATGAATCCGTAGCCTTTTTTGCTATCGAACCATTTTACCTTACCTGTCATAAAAATTGAAAATTAAATAGTTTGTACAGGGCAAAGTAAAGTAAAAATCACTGGCTTTCAAAACTTTTTGGCATGTTTTTTTCAGGTTCGGTCGAAATTTTTTTATCTTTGCTCTGTAACAATGACCTTAATGACGATGCGATATGAATAAAAAACTGAAACTCGCTCTGGCTGCGCTGCTTGGCTTTTCGACTGCCTGCTCGACGGTCAAAAACGCTCCGGCGAAGGGTGCAGAGGAACAGAAGCAGGAGACCGGATCGCAGGAGATTCAGGACTCGGTGAAGGTGCCGCCCCGCATTGTCGTCATGTACGGCGTGCGTCCTCCGGGACAGGCCGGACCTGCTACGGGCGTGCATATTCCCGATGCGAAGGTGCAGTCCGCCGAACCGGAGGAGCTGGATCCCGTTGCGGAGAAACCGACCGAGGATACGCCCGTCATGGACACGAAGAAGGGCGCCAAGGCTCCTGAGAAATAATCCATGGCGCGCCGCCGTCCGGGCCTGCGCAAACGGCTGGCCCTCAATATCTTTTCCGATCTCTACGCTTCGACGGTCGCCGAGCACCGGCTCACGACGCTCTTCTGGGAGTGTACGCTGCGCTGCAACCTTTCGTGCCGTCACTGCGGCAGCGACTGCCGCGTGGACCCCGGTGTGCCCGACATGCCGCTCGAAGACTTCCTGAAGGTGCTCGACGAGGAGATCACGCCCCATGTCGATCCCTCCGAGGTGCTGATTATCTTTTCGGGCGGCGAGGTGCTGGTGCGCGACGATCTGGAGCGTGCCGGAGCCGAAGTCACCCGCCGCGGCTATGCGTGGGGCATGGTCACCAACGGCATGGCCCTGACCGAAGCGCGCTTGCGAAGCCTGCTCGACGCCGGACTGCGCAGCGTTTCGGTCAGTCTCGACGGCTTCGAACGCGAACACAACCATATCCGCGGCAATTCCCGCAGTTACGACCGCGCGCTGGCGGCCCTGCGCATGATCGTCCGCGAACCCTCGCTGACCTACGACGTGGTGACCTGCGTCACGGGCGCCATGGTGCCGCAGCTCGAAGCGTTCCGCGACATGCTGATTGCCGAGGGCGTTGCACATTGGCGGCTCTTTTCGATTTTCCCCATGGGCCGGGCCAAGAACGATCCGTCGCTGCGCATGACCGACGCGCAGTTCCGCGAAATGCTGGAATTTATCCGCCGCACCCGCAAGGAGGGCAGGATCGGGACCAGCTATGCCTGCGAAGGCTTCCTTGGGGACTACGAGACCGAAGTCCGCGATTACTTCTACCAATGCGCCGCCGGAGTCTCGGTGGCTTCGATCCGTGTCGACGGCGCCATTTCGGGCTGCACGTCGATCCGTGCCAACTTCCATCAGGGCAACATCTACCGGGATAAATTCTGGGACGTGTGGCAAAACCGCTTCGAACCCTTCCGCAACCGCGATTGGGCGCGGCGCGGCGCATGCGCCGACTGCAAGATGTTCCGCTACTGTCTGGGCGGCGGCATGCACCTCCACGGCGACGACGGCGAACTGCTGTACTGCCACTACCACCGACTGTAGATACACCGTATCGGAATTATCATCCTGATATGCTGCTGCGAATCGTTACACGCTCTTTGCCCCACATCTGTCGTGAAAGGCGCTCAAAGCCTGCTTTGGGTTCCGGTTTTTGCCGACTAACTGCACTGCGGCAACACTTCCGGCGGCGGATAGCCGCTTATTGTCTTCGCGTGAATCTGAAATTAAGCCGTTCGGGGCGATGATTTCACGAACCGCCTGCAAGACCGATTTTGGGACAAAAGTTTGCCGGAAAGAAAAAAGCCGCTATCTTTGCATCCCGGAATCGTGACGGTTCCCCCGGCCGGAAGAGTCCGGGATTGACACGAAAAGCCCTGCGGGGCCGATGTAAGGCCAATCACGGGTTGCAGGGCCGGGAACGACGGGGTGTAGCGCAGTCCGGTTAGCGCACCTGCTTTGGGAGCAGGGGGTCGTGGGTTCGAATCCCGCCACCCCGACATGAAGAAAGTTGCTGTGAATTAATATTTGCAGTGACTTTTTTTTTGTTTGGGTATAGTACTGAAACAACGCCGTTTTCAGGCAAATTTCACACAAAAACGGCAATCGGACACCAAGCGCGGTCTGGGGCCGGAAGTTACAGTCTGTCGGAAGTCGTGCGAGGAAACGGGAAGCAGGTACGATCGGATCGGAAAGGGCCTAAGCAGGGCGGAAGATAAAAGAAGCGCATAATTTTGCGGAAATAATTTTGTCTTTTCAGATTTTCGACTTATCTTTGTGCGCTCTTAAAATGATAAGGGTCCCAAATGTTCGGGGTGTAGCGCAGTCCGGTTAGCGCGCCAGCTTCGGGAGTTGGAGGTCGCTGGTTCGAATCCAGTCTCCCCGACAAATTGTAAAAGGTTTAGAATGAGGAATCTCATTTTAAACCTTTTCTGCATATATCCCGCTCTTTATCGGCCGGGGGCCCGTTTTCGCTCTCTATTCGGCCGGAATATACGCATCGGCTCCGGCCGCAGGCGGAGTTGCTTCGCTTGTCGAACCGGCTGCTTCCGCAGCTTTTTCCGAAGACTCCGTCCCGTGCGACCGCAATGGGATTTGTGTCCGTCGCCGTATCCGTTGCCTTGCCGGTTCCCGCCGCTTCTCTGCCGGGGCGGATGCGGCCATGTGTCGAATCCGCCTGAACATTCCCGGCGATATCCTGCATCCGTCACGGCATCCGATTCCGTATTCAGTTCTGTATCCGCCCCGGCATCCTACTCTGTATCTGTTCCTGCATGCGTTCCTGCATTCGTCTCGGTATCCGATTCCGTATTTGTCCTTGCATCTGTCTCGGCCTCCGTCCCCGCATCTGTACCAGCCCCTGCGTCAGTTCCTGCTCCCGCGTTGCCGTCGTCCGCTTCGACCTCCACGGTCTCGCCGTCCACTTCGAGGGCGATCGTGTAACGGTCGCGGCCCGCGTAATTCGGCAACGCCAGCGAATCCATCGTCTGCACCCGGAACGCCGGAGCCGTCGCGCCGTGCGTGGACTGCATGTAGTCGGTCAGCGCCTTGTTGCGTGCGGCCATCATGCGGGCCAACTGTCCGGCGGCTTTTTCGCGGTAGAGCGCCAGCGCCTTGTCGTCGGCCGAAAGTCCCTGCGGCGAAATTCCCCGCTGGGCGAGCAGCGAATCGGCAAAGGCCATGATCGCCGGAGTGCGGATGTCGGTCTGCTGGATCTTTTCGTATTCGAGCATCGACATCGGCTGGCGGCCGGTCGTGTCGGCGCTCTTCAGATGCTCGGCATAGGCCATCCGGAGCGCGCCGGCCGCCTGCCGGGGCAGGGCGCGGCGCATGTTGACGCGCTGCGTCAGGACGATGTGCATTTCGGGCTTGTCCTGCAGCGCCTGCGCGATCTTGTCCAGCGAAGCGTACTGCTCCGACGTGAAGACGTATTGCAGCGGGTCGATATTGATGTATTCGAGGTTCTCCTTGTTGCCCGACAGGAACGAGAAGGGCGCCGTCACGACTTTCAGCAGTACGTTGCCGATCGCCTTCAGCACGATCTTGCGGTAGGAGAACTCCGGCGAATCGAGACTCCCCTTGACCGGAAGGTCCATCTTCACGTGTCCTTTTTTGTCTTTCAGGACATATAGTCCCAGCTTGAGCGGAATATTCATCTCGGCTTTGATCTCCCTGCGTTTTTTGTCCACCTTCGGTTCGAACATGTCGAGGTGGTTGGTGCCGTCGAGGTAGCGGTTGCGGATTACGTTCTGGCTGCGGAACGTGAGGTTGCCCTTGGTCAGCGGATAGGCCGTGTAATGTTCGCAGTAGGGACCGAAGTCGCGCAGGTCGAGGTTGGTGAGCCAAAGCGTGATGTTCTGGTTGTTCATGTCGTCGAGCGTCCCTTCCCAGCGCAGCTTCGCCGAGCCGGTCTTCTGCATCCGCACATCGACGGTCATGCTGTTGCGCTTCGAGGGGGCGAAATCGCGGCTGCGCATGCGGATTTCCGAGACGGTATATTCGAACGGGCGGTGCATCGTCAGGTCGCGCACCGTGACGCGGCCGTTCGTGATTTCGAGGTCGGCGATCCGGTGCGTCGGACTCGGCGTCGCGCTTCCCGCAGTGTCGGACGTCGTGATTTCAGCCGCCGGGGCGGGATTCGCAGCAGTCGGGGCAGGCACGGCAGACGTCGTGATTTCAGCTGCCGGAGCGGGGGCTGCTTCCGGAGCGGGATTCGTTGCCGCAGAGGCGGAAACGGTGGTCGGCGAAGCGGTTTCTGCCGCCGGGGATTTCATCAGAGCGGCGAGATTATTACCTTCGGGCGTCATTTCGAACAGCGCCGAGAGTCCCGAAACGTAGATGCGGTCGAAGACGAAGCGCATTTTGCCCAGATCGCCCTCGGCGAGTTTTACGCCCAGCGTATCGACGCCCGCCACGGGCCGCTGCTGCCGGTCGCGCAAGGCGAAGCCCGCCAGCGAAGCCGTACCCTCGGTCGTGAGCGAAAGCAGGTGTTCCGTGTTGCCGCGCAGGCGGATGTCGGCCGACAGGCGGCCGTCCACGGCCGTGACGTCGAGCGACTGCCGGAAATAGGGCAGCGTGCCCGCCAGTGCGAAATCCTGCAGCCGGATTCCGATGTCGAATTCCGAGCTTTCGATGTTGTAGCCCACGTCGGTCGAGAGCGAACCGCCCTCGGCGAAGTTGAGCACGGCCCCGATGTCGGTTTTCTCGCCGGAGAAATAGACGCCCGGAATATGCAGGTTCAGGTCGTTCATGCCCCACTCGGCATCGAGCGCGAGGTCCTTGTAAAAGACCCTGCCGTTGCGGATCGAGATGTCGTAAATCCCGATTTCCCACGGCTTCGAGGTTTTTTCGGGCGTTGCGGCGACGGCTGTCGTGTCGCCCGCGAAGCGGGCTGTGATGTCATCGAAACTGAAGGCGTTGCCCCGCTGGTAGATCTTCACGTCGGGACCTGCGAACGAGATTTTTTTCACGAGCACACGGTTTCCCAGCAGCGGCCATAGCCGCATGCGCATCTCGAAGCTGTCCAGTCGGAAAAACGTCGTCGAATCTTCGCTTCCGCCGATGCGGAGTCCTTCGATGCGCAGGCGTCCGGTGAAAATGTTCATCCGTAGCCGCTCCATGCGGATCGAGCGGCCGATCAGTTCGCGGTCGTGTTTCTCGATGTAGTTCTTGGCTACGGGCGAAACGGCGATCGCAGCTATGACGATCAGCACGGCCAAGACGGCCGCGGCGATCAGCGTAATTTTAATCCATTTCTTCAGGGTTCGTTCTGTTTGTGGTCAGTGCGGCATCCGGGAAATCCTCCGCAGCCGCCTTGTGTCGTATCGTTTTCATTTCAGGTTTACGCGATCTTCCGCGAAGCCTCCCATCTTACGTCCGGGCGTTCGGAAGCCGACCCGAACGCTGTCGGAGAGCTGTCAGCATGTTGTCGGACCGCTGTCGGAGAGCCGCCAGCCCCCTGTCGCATGCTTCCGGGCGGCTTCGGGACCTCCGCCGGAAATCAGGCCGTGCGGTTGGCGGCTGCGTTCGGGAATCTCCCTCCCCTGCGATCCCTCAGCGCGTTATCTCCTCGAACAGATGCCCGAAATCCTCTCCCGGCGCGGGCATGTAGACGGCGAAGCCCAGCGCCTGCGCGGCGTCAACGTTCTTCCGGCCGTCGTCGATGAAGAGCGTTTCGGAGGGGATCACGCCGCTGTCGGCGATCACCTTGCGGAAAATCGCCTCCGAAGGCTTCAGCTCGTGCAGTTCGTACGAAAGGTATATCTTGTCGAAATAGTCGTCCATCGTATGCCCGTCGGCCGTAAACGCGCCGCGGATGGCGACCATCGCCGCCGGGTTGTTGTTCGAAAGCACATAGGTGCGGACGCCCGCCTCGCGCAGACGCATGATCTGCCGCAGTTTGGCGACCGGAATCCCCACCAGAAATGCGCTGTACGCCGCCGCGATTTCGGAATCGGTCACTTCGGGCCGCCCGTCCAGCCGGCGCATCTCGTCGCAGGCTTCGCGGAACGAAATGTCGCCCCGCTCCAGCCGGCCGATCATCTCGGCGGGATAGTAGGGATTGATAAGGTCGGCGACACGGGGCATGCCCAGTGCGCGGAACGCGGCGGTGCAGCGCTCGATGTCGAGGTCCACGAGGACGCCGCCGAGGTCGAATATTACGTTTTTGATCTCATTCATAAGCTGTTGTGATTTTTGTTCTTGCACGGCCTGCCGTTACGGCCGCCGTTTTGCCGGCCGTTGCATCTGCTATTCCGCCAGCCGCTCGGCTGCCGATCGTGGCAGACTGCGGGCCGTGTTATTTCTGGAATCGCATCGTGAACCTGCGGATCGGCCGCAGCACCCACATCGGCAACGCTTTGCAAAGGGGAATCCACGCCCGGTTCCACCAGTCGGGCACAATGCAGCGGCGGCCCCGCCACAAAGCCAGCAATCCCCGCCGCGCGCAGTTGTCGGGCGTGATAAGCACGCCGAGCCGTTTGCCGATGCGCTGCCAGCGGGGCGTCAGCCCGTAGAGGTCGGTCGCCACGCCTGCCGGACAGACCGCCGTGACGCGGATGCCGCGGTCGCGCACCTCCTTGGCGAAAGCCACCGAGAACGACCGCATGTAAGCCTTCGACGCGCTGTACAGCGCCAGTCCCGGAAACGGCATCCACAACGAGTAGGAGGACATGTTGAGAATGTGCCCCCGCACCCCGCGGCGAACCATGTCGGCGGCGTAGAGACGGCATAGCTGCGAGACGGTCAGGTCGTGCAGCAGGATGATGCGTTCGATACGCTCGGCGGGCGTCGTCAGGATGTCGCAGAACGAGAAAATGCCCGCGTTGTTTATCACCACGTCTATTTCGATCCCTTCGGCCGCTGTCCGGTCGTGCAACTCCTGCGCCGCCCCGACCCGCGCGAGGTCCATCGGCATGACCCGGACTTCGGGAAAGGATGCGGAAGCGTTCGCCCCCGCCGCACGGCGTATCTCTCCGGCCACGGCTTCGAGCGGCGCGGCGTTGTTGCCGACGATCACCAGCCGGTAGCCCAGCGCCGCCAGCCGCAGGGCGTAACAGCGTCCGATGCCCGATCCGGCTCCCGTCACCAGCGCCCATGCGCTTCCCGGCCGGACTTCGCCGCGCTTCATCCGCCGGGAATGCCGTGCCGTCTCCTGCCCGGTGCGGATGCCCGGCGCCGTTCCCGTCGTCTCTTGCACGGTGCCGGTGTCCGGCGCGCCTTCGCCGGGCATATGTCCCGATTGCTTGTCCATCGGGTTTGTGTCGTTCTTATGTTCCATGTTTACGGCAGTTTTGCCAGCTCTTCGCGGATTTTGCGCGGCAGGTCGCCGCAGTGCTTGCAGCACTTCATGTCCACCGAGTACATGCGCGCGATGCAGTAGTTGCGGTGGTCGCACTCGCTGCGGGTCGCGGCGTCGCCCTCCCGAAGCTTGTTGACGAACGCAGGGTCGTTGACCAGCGCCCGCGCCATCTGCACCAGTTCGAATCCCGCGTCCAGCGCCCTGTCGATGCCTTCGCGGCTCACCAGCCCGCCCACATAGACCAGCGGGCACTTCAGCTCGGCGCGGAACTTCTTGGCGTCCTCCAGAAAATAGCACTCCTCGAACGGGAACTGCCGGATCATCCACGGCCCGCACCAGCGGATGAAGTAACGCAGCCACAGCGGCGAGTAGTAGCTCATCGTGTAGATCGGAATCAGCCCCCGCATCACGGCCATTGGGGCCTTCGACACGAATCCGCCCGACAGCACGATGCCGTCCACGCCGAAACGCTCGATCTCGCGGGCGATTTCGAGACTTTCGGGGATCTCGATGCCGCCCTTGAATCCGTCGTACATGTTGTGCTTCACCAACACGGCCGTTCCGGTCTGCGCCGCGGCTTCCATGACCTCCTCCAGACACATCCGCATGAAACGCATGCGGTTTTCGAGCGATCCGCCGTACTCGTCGCGGCGGCGGTTGGTGTAGGGCGAAAGGAACTGCGAAATCAGGTATCCGTGCCCGGCGTGTACCTCCACCGAGTCGAATCCCGCGTCGTGGGCCGTATGGACGGCCCGCCCGAAGTCGCGGGCCACCTGCTCGATCTCGCCGGCCCGCATGCCGCGGACCGGCGTGTAGGCGTAGAGGTTGAAACCCGTGGACGCGCCGATCGGAATCTGCCCCGCGGTGGTCAGGTGGGTCATGTTGCCGCAGTGGCCGATCTGAATTCCCGCCGCCGCGCCTTCGCGGTGCACGGCGTCGGTGATGTCACGCAGCCCCGGCACGATTTCGGGCCGCAGCCACAGCTGCTTGTCGAACGAAAGCCCGCTGCGGCAGACCGCCGCATAGGCCAGCGTAGTCATGCCCACGCCGCCGCGGGCCACCGATACGTGGTAATCCTTCAACTGCTGCGTCGGGCCGAAATGGCGGCCCATCGACTCGAACGCCGCCGAACGGATCGTGCGGTTGCGCAGCGTTACGGGTCCTAACTTATAGGGGGTGAAAAGCGATGACATGATAGGGTCAGTAAATGAAAGGTATGATTTTTTTGCGTCCGAGCGACGTGAATTCGTCGCCGAACTCCTTGGCATAGCGTTTGTTGAGCGATGCGGCGCGGGGCGCGAGGTTGGCGAAGGTCCACCACGCGAACACCGCTCCGGCCCACGACCACGAAGCCACGGCGAAGCCCGTCCATTCGAGCAGTTCGCCGAAGTAGTTGGCCGACGAGACGTAGCGGAACATGCCGCCGCGCGGAATGTAGTGGCGCGTGTCGCCCGGCCGGCGCAGGTTGCGGATGATGTGGTCCGAATGGAGATTCACGGCCATTCCCGCGAGGAACATCGCCCCGCCGATATAAATATAAGGTTGCGCGAACCAGTCGGCGTAGTAGCCTTCGGGCGAGACGTAGAAGATCCACCCGCCCTGCATCAGGGCGTTGAGCGTGTTGAAGCACATGCCCATCACGACGATGCCGAGCGGCATTTTCGACGCGCCGCGCATGAGCAGCGGGAAGATGAACGCCCGTTGCAGGTAGTGGGCCTGAAAGAGCGCGAAGAGCGTCAGCGGCCCGGCTTCCCACGTCCTTTCGGAGAGCAGCCACAGCACGCACATAGCCACGAATACGGGCGACTCCATCAGCACCCAGCCGATCTTGTTGGGCACGGGCGGCCCGTATTTGGGGTTGAAGAGATAGCCGTATCCGGCTTCGAAAAAATGCAGGGCAGCGAAGACCACCAAGGCCAGCAGCGCCATGACGATCAGGAATATATCGAATGTTTGGGCCATATCGGAACGGTTTCGGTAAAGCGGCATAAAGATAATAAAACTTTCCCGCTCCGACAAGTCCCCGAAAGGGCCGTTTTTGTTCTTTTTGACAGTTGGGAAACGGGTTTCCTCCCGCTTTTTTTTGCACTCTTTTCGCGGCCCATGACGGCTCTGCCTTCCCACCTGCCGGCTTTCTCGTTTTTCGGCGGTTCTCTTTTCCCCTCCGGCGGCCTTTCTCGTTCCGTTGCTGTTTCCTCCTCTTCCCGCCAGCAAACTTTCTTTTTCTTCGGCGGTTCTCTTTTTCTCTCTGCAGTCTTTCTTGTCCCGCAACGGTTTTCCTCGGTGTTTTTCAGGGTAAGGGGGGGGCTGCATTTCGCCCGCCTCTTTTTCGCGGCTTGAAATATTGCAAGAGGCCTGATAAAAAAGGCGGCCGCCGCTGTATGCGAAAGCCGCCTGTCAAGTTCCCGTGGCGCCCGGAAAGTGTGCGTGTCGCGGTCGTGCCCGCCGATCCCCCGAAATCGGACCGAAGCCGGAAGTGTGCTCTTTCGACCGCCGTGACGGGGCGCAGAACCGTGAAAACGAGCTGCCTGCGAGAAAGCGCCGCCTCAGGGCGCACGGGAGTTTGATGTGGTAGCCGAAACCCCGGTCTTGCCTGCCGCGGAACGGGCTGGATCGACCTTTTCCGCAATCTCTGCGACGGACTCCGGGGCGTGTCGGCGCACCGGGACAAAAACCCCTGCCGAAGCAGGGGCGCCGGAAGCGACGGCCAGCCGGCGGCGTCCCGCCGTTGACTGAACCTCAATAAATGGGAGTCTTTCCGCCTTCCGGCTGTAATGCCGGTCCGGAAACCGGCCGGAAGTCCGGGGCGAACCCCCGACCGCCGGTCCGAATCCCCGATTCTAGTGCGTGAATACCTTGCCTTTCTGGTGTTCCATGTTGTCGTACTTGATGCGCGACGTAGTGGGGTATTCGAGCTGTTCGAACTCTGCGACGGCGTTGCGGATGTCGCCCATCAGCATGTCGGCCATGTCGCGCGACATGCCCTGACGTACCACGATGCGCATCACGACCACGTTCTCGATGTTCTTGGGCATGGTGTACGCGGGAACCATCCATCCGCTCTGCTGCAGTTTGGCCTGCAGGTCGAAGAGCGTCCATTTGGCCTTCTTGTCGTATTCGGGATCCATCATCCAGATGAAGAGCGGATTGACGACCTCCTTCGAGTAGTTCTTGAAGCACTTCATCGTGCCGATCTGCTGGTGGCAGTACTTGGCGACGTCCATCGAGTTCTGCTGAATCTCTTTGTAGCCCTCGAATCCCAGCCGGATGAAATTGTAGTACTGGCCCAGAATCTGCGCCGCGGGACGCGAGAAGTTCAGACCCACCTGCGTGATGTTGGCTCCGAGGTAATTGACCGAGAACGACATTTCGTCGGGCAGATATTTCTTGTCCTTCCAGACCACCCAGCCAAGGCCCGGATATACCAGACCGTATTTGTGGCCCGACGTGGAGATCGACAGCACCCATTTGAGGCGGAAGTCCCATTTCTTTTCGGGTTTGAGGAACGGCAGGATGAAACCGCCCGACGCGGCGTCCACGTGGATCGGAATCTCATACCCCGTCTTGGCGTTGTACTCGTCGAGCGCCTTGTCCAGCCCCTCGATGTCGTCGTCCAGACCCGTCCACGTCACACCGGCTATGGGCACGATGCAGATGGTGTTTTCATCGCACATCTCCAGCGCCTGCTTGGGATCGAGCGTGATGTGATCCAGCGTCAGGGGCACGGTGCGCAGTTCGATCTGCCACAGCTGGCAGAATTTCTCCCATACGACCTGAAATCCGGCGCTCATCACCAGATTCGGCTTGTCGAAGGGTTTGCCTGCGGCCTTGCGGCGGTTGCGCCAGCGCAGCCATGCGGCCACGCCGCCCAGCATGCAGGCTTCCGACGAACCGATGCCCAGCGCTCCGGTCTTCCACTCGGCCTTTTCGGGGGTGTTCCACAGATTGGCGACGATATTCAGACAGCGGCCGCACATCACCGCGACACGCGGATACTCCGTCTCGTCGATATAGTTGACGTTGATCGCCTCGTTCATCAGGCGCGTGGCGTAATCATCCATGTAGGTCGTCACGAACGTCGCCAGATTGAGCCGCGGCTGCGTCTGCGGATAGGTTTCGTCCTTGACTAACTGGTAGGCGATTTCGGGCGATGTCTTGCCTTTGGGGATAAACTCCGTGGGCGCGGGATTGCGCATCTCTTCCGAACCGAAAATATCGGTCAGCGTGTCCTCGTTGGTGTGTCTTTGCTGATTCATAACGTAAATTTATTTTTGGTTTACGAGCATACGACCTTGCATGAACCGTGCCGCGTCGGAGTTGCCCGGACCTGAAATCCGGCGTGCTTTTTTTGCCTGAAAACCTCCGTCTGCGGCCCGCAAGCCCCTTTCCGCTTTGTACTCAACCTGCTGCCGGACCAACCTCCCGCGGGTGATGCCGTTTTCGGCTCCGAACGGTTGATTTTTTTTGCATCATTCCGTCCTGTTCTGTTCCCGTTTCTGCTTGTTTGCCTTCCGATCCTGCCCCCCCCCTGAAAAAAGCGGGGGAATATTTGGAATCCCGGAAAAATTCGATATATTTGTGATATCAAAATAATATCACCTAAAACTTACGGATATGGAGAATGGAAATTTTGTCTACAAGGGCTGGAAATGCAATGGTTTTCTGGCTTTGACGCTGATCTTCGTCGGGTTGGCGCTGGGTGTGTGCGCGATCGTGTTCGGCGCGCAGCGTATCGACGCAGGGCTGGCGTTCGGCGTCGGGCCGGTCGTGATCGGCTCGGTCTGGTGTCTCTGCATGCTGATCTGCATGGCGGGCTTCATGCTGCTCGAACCCAACGAAGCCCGCGTCATGGTCTTCTTCGGCAAATACAAGGGCACCTTCTACGAAACGGGCTACTGGTGGGTCAATCCATTTATGTCGGCCAAGCAGATTTCGATCCGCGCCCGCAACCTGAACGTCGATCCGATCAAGGTGAACGACAAGACGGGCAATCCGATTATGATCGGTCTGGTGCTGGTGTGGAAGATCAAGCGCGACGATATCTATAAGGCGGTCTTCGAGATCGACGCTCCGACGACTGCCGGACAAACCGGGGTTTCGGCTTCGGCCCGCATGAACATCCTCGAAAATTTCGTGGGTGTGCAGAGCGACGCTGCGCTGCGTCAGGTCGCCGGCTGCTATGCTTATGACAATAACGGGGTTAAGGACGATGAATTGACGCTGCGCTCGAATAGCGAGGCGATCAACGACCAGCTCGAACACACGCTCAACGAACGCTTGGCGATGGCCGGCATCGAGGTGGTCGAAGCCCGCATCAACTATCTGGCCTATGCTCCCGAAATCGCCGCCGTGATGCTGCGCCGTCAGCAGGCCGACGCCATTATTTCGGCCCGCGAAAAGATCGTCGAGGGCGCCGTGTCGATGGTCCACATGGCCTTGGAGCGTCTGGGCAGCGAACATATCGTCGAACTGGACGAGGAGCGCAAGGCGGCGATGGTCACCAACCTGCTCGTCGTGCTCTGCGCCGACGAAGCCGCGCAGCCGGTAGTCAATGCCGGAACCCTTCACCATTGATTTAACTGCCGATGGCTAAAGAGAACAATAACAAGAGTTTCGTGCTTCGCATCGACGCCGCGACCATGGAGGCGCTCGAAGGGTGGGCGGCCGACGAGTTCCGCTCGATCAACGGGCAGCTGCAGTGGATCATCGCCGACGCCCTGCGCCGCAGCGGCCGCCTGAAAAAGCCCCGTCCCGCCGGACCGGAGTCCGGCGATTCGACGGGGCTTCCGTCGGGCGATGCCGCTTCTGCAAAACCCCCGGTTCCGCCCCGGAGCGATTATCCCGACGATATTTAACCGATACGCTAATTGATATGTGCAATCTATTGAGCAAAAATCGAATAGGATTGTGTGGAAAACTCCGTGGCTCGCAATCAGACCGGGGCATGTCCGCTTTGCGTCCGGGGCGGGGCATGTCCGCTTTGTGTCCGGTTCGGAGCGTGTCCGGTGTGCGTCCGGGTCGGGGTGTGTCCGGTTTGCGTCCGGGGCAGGGCATTTCCGCTTTGCGTCCGGTTCGGAGCGTGTCCGGTGTGCGTCCGGGGCGGGGTGTGTCCGGTTTGCGTCCGGGGCAGGGCATTTCCGCTTTGCGTCCGGTTCGGAGCGTGTCCGGTTTACGTCCGGTTCTGGGTGTGTCCGGTTTGCGTCCGGGACGGAATATGTCCGGTCTGCGGTATGGGCGGATTGTCTCCGGTTTGCAGGTCGTGGGCGGACTGCTGGTCTTTTTTCTCCTGCTTCGGCCCGACTGGCTGCCCCGCTGGGTCTATTGGGGTGTGCTGGCGCTGGGCGCCGCCCTCGCCCTCGGCGAAATGGCGCTCGATTACCGCCGCCGTCGTCCGCGCCGGCGGTGGCGCGATGCGGGGCTGGTGCTGTTGTCGCTTTCGGTGGTCTGGATTGTCATTTTGCCGCCGTTCTTTTTCTGGGGAGTCTCCGGCGAGAAGGAGTTGACCCGCGCCACGCTGGGATTGGGTGTCGCTGCGCTCGTCGCATGCGTCGTCTGCCTGCTGCGCTGGCGGCGTTTGCGCGCCGAGGCTGAAATGCGCCTTTGGAAGCTGAAAGCCGAACGCCGAAGACGCGACATGCTTTGCGCCCGTGCCGCGGCGGAAGGAGGTGGGCGATGAGACTCCGGAGATGGTTTTATGCGATTGCTTCGGTGTTTGCGGTCGCGCTGGTGATGTTCCCGCTCAATTTTTTGTGGGTGGGGCAGTCGCCGCTGCATGCGGCGGTAAGTTCCCTGCTGTTCGGCCTGCCCGCATTGCTCTCGGCATGGACGCCCAAGGAGCGGCGTACCGGCAGGCGCAACGAATCCCGTGGGACTGCCGTGTGTGCGCAATCCCGCAGATGTGCCGGAGCCGGCATCCATGCCGCACCTGCCGGGCGTATTGACTCCGCCGCGAATGCCGGGGCCGCCATGCCAGCCGGGGTCGCAAGGTGCAGCGAATCCGCCGGTCGTGCCGGCGCTGAAAGGTTCGGCGAATCCGCTGCGCATCCGGAATCCTGCGGCCGCACTGCGTCCGCGGACGGCACCGAACCCGCCCGGCGGAAATCCCTGTTGTCGAAAGCCGCGCTGGGGATCGCTTTTTGTGTGCTGGCGGCGATGCTGGCGTACGATATTGTGACCGAAGGCGTGGCCGTCGGTGTTACGAAATCGGTCGGATTCGTCCTGTTGATATTGGTTGCCGCATTGGGAAGTAGATTGGGTTACCTAAAGTTTTAGTTTATGAAAAGAATAGTCGTTTTTACGGGCGCCGGGGTGAGCGCCGACAGCGGCCTTGCCACGTTCCGCGATTCGGACGGCCTGTGGGCCGACTACCGTATCGAGGATGTCTGCACGCCCGAAGCCTTGGCGCACAACCGCGCCACCGTGATCGAATTTTACAACAAACGCCGCCGCGAGATGCTTGCCGCCGAGCCGAACGCCGGGCATCGGGCCATCGCGGAGCTGGAGCGGGATTTCGAGGTCGAGGTGCTGACGCAGAATGTCGATAACCTCCACGAGCGCGCCGGATCGTCGCGGGTGACGCATCTGCACGGCGAGCTGATTCGCCTGCGTTCGTCGCGCGATTCCGGGCTGATCGTCCCGATCGAAGGGTGGGAGCAGCGGCTCGACGCCACGGCTCCCGACGGGTCGCTGCTGCGGCCGCATATCGTCTTTTTCGGCGAGTCGGTGCCGATGTTCGAACGTGCGGCGGAGATCGCGCAGACGGCGGATATCATGGTCGTCGTGGGCACTTCGCTGGCGGTCTATCCTGCGGCGTCGCTGGTGCGTTACGTGCGGCCCGACATTCCGATTTACGTCGTCGATCCCGGCAATCCCGATACGGCGGGCATCCGCAATCCGCTGACCCTGATCCGCAAACGCGCTGCCGAAGGCATGCCCGAACTGGCCGCCCTGCTACGGGAACGCTATGCCGGATAGATAGGGTGTTGCTACGAAAGAGGGTGTCTGCACTGCGGCAGACACCCTCTTTTTTGTTCGTATTTCTCCCAGAAGTTTCCGCAATCCGCAGTTCGCGCGGCGTGCGTCGGCCGGAGGACTATTTCAGGTCCTTGAAATAGATGTCCAGCAGCTCTTTGGCGGCGATGAACGACGAGATCTTGTCGTCCAGCACGCGCTGTTCGTATTCGGCGATGCGCGATTCGACCGCGGGATCGTGGTAGAACGAGTTGCGCAGCACTTCGTTGATCGACTCGTACATCCAGTATTTGTTCTGGCGGTTGCGGTTGTGTCGGAAGTAGCCGTTGGCCTCGATGTGGTCGAGGAACTCCTCGACGCCTTTCCATACCTCTTCCAGTCCCGTTCCGGCTACGGCCGAGCAGGTGTAGACTTTGGGCCGCCAGCCCGATTCCGGCACCGGGAAGAGCCGCAGCGCCCCCTGAAACTGGGTTTTGGCGAGTTCGGCCTTGTGGATGTTTTCGCCGTCGGCCTTGGTGATTACCATGATGTCGGCCATCTCCATGATGCCGCGCTTGATGCCCTGCAGCTCGTCGCCCGCGCCCGAAATCTGCAGCAGCATGAACATGTCGACCATCGAATGTACGGCCGTTTCGGACTGTCCGACGCCCACCGTCTCGATGAAGATCACGTCGAATCCCGCGGCTTCGCACAGCACGATCGTCTCGCGCGTCTTGCGGGCCACGCCGCCCAGCGATCCCGCCGAGGGCGAAGGGCGGATGAAGACGTCGGGATTGCCCGAAATGCTCTCCATGCGGGTTTTGTCGCCGAGAATCGAGCCGCCGCTGCGTTCCGACGAAGGGTCGATGGCCAGCACGGCGAGCTTGTGCCGCAGCGAGGTGACCATGTTGCCGACGGCTTCGATGAAGGTCGATTTTCCGGCTCCGGGGACGCCCGTGATGCCGATGCGGACCGATTTCCCGGCGTGCGGCAGGCAGCGCTCGATGATCTCCTGCGCCTGCGCGTAGTGCGCAGGGTTGTTGGACTCGATGAGCGTGATGGCCTGCGAAAGGGTGGTGATGTTGCCGGCGAGAATGCCCTCGACGTATTGGTCGGTCGAGAGCTTCGGCTTCTTGCGGCGCGTGAAGTAAGGGTTTACGATCGGCTGATCTTCAACGCCTTCGGTGACGTTCAGAGCCGTGTCGTGGTGCATGTCGGCGTACTCTTTTTCGTAATGGTTTATCTTGGTGAAAGACATGTTGTTATTTGCTTGATTTATCGATGATTTCGGATGTCAGGTGAAGTGAATTTCCCTGCCAGAGCGCCCTGTTTTTGGAATCGACCAGCACCCCGAACGGAACGTACTGCACGCCGAACGCCGTGAAGATCTTGCCTCCGGCGTCTATCGCCACGGAGATTTGCGGCGATAGGTAGGGTCTGAGCAGGGGGCCTATTTTGTCCTCTTTTTCCTGCGTTATGACAACCACGCGCAGTTTGGTACCCAATTTGTCCGTCATCGCCCGGAGCTGTTTGAGCGACGTGATGCAGGCCGCGTTCGACGACTGGAAGAACTCGACGTAGGTCAGCCGCGGCGTGGCCGCGGGTTTCTGTCCGTCGAGCCATGCAGGGACTTTCAGTTCGGGCACACGCTCGCCCAGAGCGATATTCTGCGCGTCGGCCGCCGCAAAAGGCAGCAGGGCCGCGAGGAGTAAAATAAGCAGTATTTTCTTCATAAGAGCGGACTTATTTTTTAGCGAAGATAACAATTATTTGCCACATAGACGAAATTTTTTACTTGGACTTATGAAAATCGGATTCGACGACACCCCGGCCGCACCTGTCGGAACCTATTCCCAACACCTTGCCAGACTTTTGGCCGAGTATGCCCCGGAACATGAATATATCATTGACGGAAAGCGCTGTAAGGAGTTCGACCTCTACCACGGCTTCCGGCCCGGACTTCCCTTTCCGGTGCTGCTGCGCCGCATACCGTGCGTCATGACGGTCCACAACCTCAATTTCCTGCGCTACCCGCATCTCTATTCGCTGGGCGAGCGGCTGGTGCTGCTGCGCCTGTACCGGCGGATGCTGCGTTCGGCCAGCCGGGTGATTACGGTCAACCGCGACGCGCGGGAGGAGCTTTCGGACCGGCTGCGGATCGATCCCGGCAGGATCGAGGTCGTGATGCCGCTCGCGGTGCGTATGCCGCAGAATCCGCCCGACGGCGCCGAGCTGGAAGGCGTGCGGCGCAAATATGCGCTGCCGCGCGATTTCGTGCTGATGCTGGGGACGGTCGAGCCGCGCCACAATCAGGAGGTGCTGTTCGAGGCGCTGGCCCTGCTCCGGGAGCGGGAGCGCGAGATGCTCGAAACGAGAGGGGCGGAGATGTCGACGGCAGCGGAACGGACTGAGGTGCGGGCTGCGGAGCGAACCGGGTCGCAAGCCGGGATGGAAACCGGGGTGCGGACCGGGGAACAACCTGCAGGAGATGCTGCGGAGCGAACCGGGGAGCGGGCAGCCGGACGGAATGTGGAATCGGTTGCGGAAGCGGGGGCTTTTGCGGAGACTGTTGCGCGATCCGTGCGGGAGCCGGACGGCGGCGGGGACCTGAATCCTGAAAATGCAGGCTGGCGCGACGATACGGCGTCGGATGGCGTCGGAGGGTACGGCGACGTGGAAGCCGGAGCCAGGTTGGCGATGCGCGGCGTCGGTGCGGACACTCCGGATGCGAACCGGAATACGGTCACGGAGTTCGCCCCTGCCGGTCGGGAGCGTGTCCGCCCGGCGGACGGAACCGCACGGAGCGGCGGCGCCGAAACCGCCGAAACCGCCGAAACCGCCGAAATCGCCGAAACCGTCGGAGTCGGCGAAGCCATTGGAGCCGCGGACCGCGGTGCCGACATGTCGGTCGGAGGTGTCTGCCGCAGTGCCCGTACATCCGTCGGAGATGCGGGCCGCGACGTCGGTGTATCCGTTGCGGATGCGGGGCGCAGTGACGCCGCCGTTGCCGCAGGGCGGCGGGGCGCTGCCGGAACCGACGGCCGACCTCCGCTGCCGCAGCGCGTCGGAGTTGTGGTGTGCGGCCGCCGCACGGCGTATGCCGACTTCCTGCTGGGCTATGCACGTGAGCGGCATATGGCGGCGCGGGTGGATTTCATCTACGAACTTTCGCCCGAAGACCTGCCGGCGCTGTTCCGGCTGGCCCGGACTTTCGTCTACCTGCCCGACGCCGAAATCGAGGCTTCGATCGTGCCCGTGGTCGAAGCGCTGAGGGCCGGGCTGCCGATGGTGCTGAGCGATACGCGGCTCAACCGCGAAGCGGCCGGAGACGCGGCAGTTTATGTCGATCCCGAAGCGGTGGGAGAGGTCGCCGCGGCATTGGAAAACGTGCTCTGGGACGAGACCTTCCGCAGCGAAATGCGCCGGCGCGAACGCCGCCGCGCCGAGCTTTTTTCGGAATACGCCGTCGCCCGCCGTCTGATCGATATTTACACTTCGTTGTGAAGCGCGCGGCCGGCCCGAAAAGTGACAGATATTCCGAAAAAAATACGATAAAAGGCTTGGGTATTTCGAATTTAATGCCCTATCTTTGTGTTCGTTTTGTAACAGTGCCTTGAAATGACACGGAACATCCACTAACTTAAATTAATATTTTGCTATGAAAGTTTCTCATATCGAGCATCTTGGCATCGCGGTGAAGAGCCTCGATGAAGCAATTCCCTATTGGGAGAACGTTTTGGGCCTGAAGTGCTATGCCGTCGAAGAGGTCGCAGACCAGAAGGTCCGCACGGCGTTCTTCATGCTCGGTCAGACCAAGATCGAACTGCTGGAGCCCACTTCGGAGGAGTCTACCATCGCCAAGTACATCGAAAACCGCGGTGTCGGCATTCATCACATGGCGCTTGCCTGCGAGAATATCGAGGAGCAGCTCGCCGACGCCGAGGCCAAGGGCATCCGCCTGATCGACAAAACCCCGCGCAAGGGCGCCGAGGGCATGACCATCGCCTTCCTGCACCCCAAATCGACGCAGGGCATCCTCACCGAGCTTTGCGAGAATAAGAACAAATAGGAACAACGAGCGTTCGTATCGCTCCCTCGGCCCCGTTTTTTACGCCGCCGCCGGCGAAGAAGTCCCCGCCGAGGCGGGGATTTGGGGGTGGGTCAGACCAGTAAACGCGGCCGACGGCCGCGGGGCGGGACAGTCCGGAGCGAACGTGCATGAAACTATACTAACAAGCATACTTATGAGTGAAATTCAAAACAAAATCAACCAGCTCATCGAGAACCGTGCCACCGCACGTCTCGGAGGTGGTCAGAAGCGTATCGACGCCCAGCATGCCAAGGGCAAGTTCACGGCCCGCGAGCGTATCCAGATGCTGCTTGACGAAGGCTCATTCGAGGAGTTCGACATGTTCGTGACGCACCGCTGCTATGATTTCGGCATGGACAAGAGCCACACCTTCGGCGACGGCGTCGTAACGGGTTACGGTACGATTGACGGACGTCTGGTCTATGTCTTCGCACAGGACTTCACGGTAACGGCCGGTTCGCTGTCGCTGTCGATGTCGGACAAGATCTGCAAGGTGATGGACATGGCGCTGCGCAACGGCGCGCCCTGCATCGGCATCAACGATTCGGGCGGCGCCCGCATTCAGGAGGGCGTCAACGCGCTGGCCGGCTACGCCAATATTTTCCAGCGCAACGTGATGTCGTCGGGCGTGATCCCGCAGATTTCGGCCATCTTCGGCCCCTGCGCCGGCGGCGCCGTCTATTCGCCCGCGCTGACCGACTTCATCATCATGAAGAAGGAGACGTCGAACATGTTCCTCACGGGCCCGAAGGTCGTGAAGACCGTGACGGGCGAGGACGTGACGCAGGAGCAGCTGGGCGGCGCCACGATGCACACCACCAAATCGGGCGTGGCGCAGTTCGCCGTAGATACCGAGGAGGAGGGCATCGCGCTGATCCGCAAGCTCATTTCCTATATGCCGCAGAACAACATGGAGGACGCTCCGCTGGCGGTCTGCACCGACAAGATCACCCGTCTGGAGGATTCGCTCAACGAGATCGTTCCTGACAGCGCCAACAAGCCCTACGACATGTCGGAGGTCATCAAGGCGATCGTCGACAACGGCGAGTATCTGGAGTCGGCTCCCGGCTATGCCAAGAACATCATCACCTGCTTCGCCCGTTTCAACGGCCAGAGCGTGGGCATCGTCGCCAACCAGCCCAAGTTCATGGCCGGCGTGCTCGATATCAATGCCAGCCGCAAGGCTGCGCGCTTCATCCGCTTCTGCGACGCGTTCAACATTCCGATCGTGACCCTCGTGGACGTTCCGGGCTTCCTGCCGGGTACGACGCAGGAGTACGGCGGCGTCATCACCCACGGCGCGAAACTGCTCTTCGCATACTGCGAGGCTACGGTGCCCAAGGTTACCGTTACGCTGCGCAAGGCTTACGGCGGCGCATATATCGTGATGTCGTCGAAGCACATCCGCGGCGACATCAACTACGCATGGCCGACGGCCGAGATCGCCGTGATGGGCGCCAGCGGCGCCGTCGAGGTGCTCTACGGCAAGGAGGTCGCAGCGATCGAATCGCCCGAAGAGAAAGCCAAGTTCGTGGCCGAAAAGGAGAAGGAGTACAACGACAAGTTCTCGAACCCCTACAACGCCGCCCGCTACGGCTATATCGACGATGTGATCGAGCCGCGCAACACGCGTTTCCGCATCATCCGCGCCCTGCAGTCGCTCTCTACCAAACGCCTGCAGAACCCGGCCAAGAAACACTCTAACATTCCGTTGTAGTATGAAGCGTACGATTTTAACAGCAGGATTGCTCTTCGCGGCTCTGGCTGCTTCGGCCAAAGGCGCCGATACGATCCTCGACAAGGACCCCGTCGGCATCTACGTTACGATCGTTTCGGTGGTGACGGTGCTTTCGGCGCTGATCGTCCTCTTTCTGCTGATCCAGCTTTTCGCCAAAGTCATGGTGAAGAGCGCGCAGAAGAAGGCCGCCAAGTCGAAGACCCGCGGCATACTGGTCGACGACATGAAGGTCTCGGTGCCTGCGGGCTGCGACAGCGTGGTCAACGGCGAGATCATCGCCGCCATCGCGCTGGCCGTGAAGCTCAACAAGGCCGAGATGCACGACCGTGAGAGCGACGTGATTACTATCAACAAGGTGGCGCGCGTCTACTCGCCGTGGAGCTCGAAAATCCACGGTCTGACCCCGATGCCCGAACGAATCAGAAAATAAATTTAGAGAGCGCTCCGCAAGCCGTCCGAAATCCGCTTTCCGCCGCGGGCATGCCGGCCCCGCCGGGGCGATCCCGATCGGTGCGAACGCCGGAACCGGGACTGCGGTCCGGAACCGGAAGACGGCGCGGAATTAAACAAACGAATTTTATGAAAGAATACAATTTCAAGATCAACGGTAACGACTACACCGTCGGCATCGAGATTCTCAACGACACCGAGGCCGATGTGATCGTCAACGGCGCCTCCTATTCGGTCGAGGTGCTCGACACGACCGTGAAACCCAGCGTGGCGGCCAAACCTCAGGTGGCGGCCGTTCCCGCTTCGCATCCCGTGCAGCCTTCGACCGTTCCGGTTACGAAGCCTGCCGCGGCGGCTCCTGCGGCTGCGGGCGAGTCGCCCGTGAAAAGCCCGCTGCCGGGCGTCATCCTCGACATCCGGATCAAGGAGGGCGACACGGTGGCCGTCGGCCAGACGCTGGTGGTGCTCGAAGCCATGAAGATGGAGAACAATATCGACAGCGACCGCGCCGGCGTTGTCAAGTCGATCAAAGTCAACCGCGGCGACTCCGTGCTGGAGGGCGACGTGCTCATAACTCTCGGATAGGCTTATGTTAGACTTCCTTTCATCGTCGTTCCTCGGCGAAAGCGTATCCAAGTTCGTGCACGAGACGGGATTTGCGCAGCTCTTCCTGCAGGAGGGCGGCTACAAGTACCTCATCATGATCGCCGTGGGGTGCTTCTTCCTCTACCTCGCCATCAAACACAAGTTCGAGCCTATGCTGCTGGTGCCGATCGGTTTCGGTATCATCATCGGCAATATCCCGATGGTGACCGGCCACGGAATCGGCATCTACGAGGAAGGCTCGGTGCTCAACTACCTCTATTTCGGCGTCCGTTACGGCGTCTATCCGCCGCTGATCTTCCTCGGCGTGGGCGCCATGACCGACTTCTCGTCGCTGATTTCGAACCCCAAGCTGATGCTTATCGGCGCTGCGGCGCAGATCGGTATCTTCGCGGCCTACATGGGCGCTCTGGCGCTCGGATTCCCGGCCAACGAGGCCGGTTCGATCGCCATCATCGGCGGCGCCGACGGTCCTACGGCCATCTTCCTGACGAGCCGTCTGGCTCCGGAGTACATGGGCGCCATCGCTATCTGCGCCTATTCGTACATGGCCCTCGTACCGGTGATCCAGCCGCCCGTGATGCGTCTGCTGACCTCGTCGCGCGAACGCCTTATCAAGATGCGTCCGCCGCGTGCCGTCTCCTCCACCGAGAAGATTCTCTTCCCGATCATCGGCTTCCTGCTGACGACGTTTGTCGTGCCCGATGCGATTCCGCTGCTGGGTATGCTCTTCTTGGGCAACCTTCTGAAGGAGTCGGGCGTGGTGAAGCGTCTGGCCACCACGGCCAGCAACCAGCTGATCGACATCATGACGATCCTGATCGGCATCACGGTGGGAGCTTCGACGCAGGCGTCGGTCTTCCTGACTCCCAAGACGCTGGGAATCTTCGTGCTGGGCGCATGCTCGTTCTTCATCGCCACGATGGGCGGCGTGCTGTTCGTCAAGTTGATGAACCTCTTCCTGAAGGAGGGCAACAAGATCAACCCGCTGATCGGCAATGCGGGCGTTTCGGCCGTTCCGGCCGCCGCGCGCGTGTCGCAGGATATGGGTATCCGCTACGACCGTTCGAATTACCTGCTGATGCACGCCATGGGTCCCAATGTGGCTGGTGTGGTCGGCTCGGCAGTCGCCGCAGGTATTCTGCTCTCGTTCCTCGGATAGGGGATTTCGATATTGACAGGGACGGCTTCGGGGCCGTCCGGTGTAAAGAGGGTTTCGGGTTGCCGAAGCCCTCTTTTCGTGCGACAAGGCGGAGTCGGAGTTTTCGGTGTGCGGGGGCCGGAGTTTCGGTGTTCGTGGCCGGAGTTTTCGGTGTGCGGGCCGGGGGTATGGGACGGAGTTCGCAGATGCCGGGGGGGGGCGGTTGTGGTTGTGGTTGTGGTTGTGGTTGTGGTTGTGGGGGATGTGCGGGCGACGGGCTTGCAATTTCTCCTTTGTATGTTTTCGCTGTTTTTCGTATTTTTGCAAACTGAAAAAACGTTTTTATGAACCGGGTGAAGTGGATATTGCTGGGGGTATGTCTCTTCGGGATGCTGATCGGGGCGGCCGTGGCGTATTCCGGCTATGTGAAAAAGCGGCTGGATGCCGATGGGGCGGAGACCCGTGCGGTGCTCACCGCGAGTTTTTCGCGGACCGAATGCGTCGGATACCGGCCCGGATACCGGGGACGGATGCACCGCAATTTCCGTGAAAAGCGCACCGTCTATTATTTCAGATACCGGTTCAGGGTGGGCGGGACCGATTATACCGGCAAGGTCCGCAAAACGGAAAATCTCATGACGGCCCGCATCGGCGATTCGGTCGTCGTGCGTTATCTGCCGGACGATCCCGACGTACATCGCTTGGTCCGCAGCGAGGGCGGCAAATACAGGGTGATACGGCCCCGGCCGCGCAGCCGCGCCCGTCGTTCGGCATCCTGATTCCTCCTGTCTCCGTGGCCGTGCCCGCCGTTCGGCGTCCTGACCCGTCCTGATCCGTCCCCGTCTCCATTGTCGTGTCTGCCGTGCGGCGGCATGCCCCGTCCCGTTTCCGCAGCCGTGCCCGCCGTGCGGCGGCGTGACCCGCCCTGTCTCCATTGCCGTGCCCGCTGCTCCGGCCTTCGGTGCGTTCGCGGCATGCTTTTTTAGCTGTTGCTGGGACTTTAATTGCCTTAAAATAAGAATTTTTCGGCGATTGTTCAAGTTTTTTGTTTTTCGGATTTATTTGTTTTTGCAGTTCGGAAACTTTTTCGTACCTTTGCGCACCCGCTTTCGTGCGGGAAACGGATTACAATAAGTTAAATTAAACGTAAAACAAAGTGGATTCATTAAGCTACAAGACTATCTCGGCCAATGCATCGACGGTGACCAAGGAATGGATCGTCATCGACGCTACGAACGAGGTATTGGGACGTCTTGCATCGCAGATCGCGAAGATCCTCCGAGGCAAGAACAAGCCCAGCTACACGCCCCACGTGGATTGCGGTGACTACGTCATCGTCATCAATGCGGAGAAGGTGAAGCTCACGGGCAACAAGATGACCGAGAAGGTCTACACGCGTCACACCGGATATCCCGGCGGCCAGCGTTTCGCTACCCCGGCCGACTATCTGGCAAAGAAACCGACGTTCATCGTCGAAAAAGCAGTCAAGGGCATGCTGCCCCGCACCCGTCTGGGCGCCGCCCTGCTCAAAAACCTGAAGGTATACGCCGGCTCGGAGCATCCGCACGCCGCGCAGAACCCGAAGACCATTAAATTAAACGAGATTAAGTAAGAGTTATGGAAGTTGTAAACACCGTAGGTCGTCGTAAGGCCGCTGTGGCTCGCGTATACGTGAAGCCGGGTAAGGGTCAGATTACAATCAACCGCAAAGCGCTTGAAGTTTATTTCCCGCTCGAAATTCTCCAGTATCAGGTGAAGCAGCCGCTGCTGGCTACCAACACCGTGGAGAATTACGACATCGCCATCAACCTCGATGGCGGAGGTATCACGGGACAGGCTTCGGCCGCTCGCTTGGGCATCGCACGCGCATTGTGCGAAATCGACGCCGAGATGCGTCCGGTACTGAAGAAGGCCGGATTCCTCACGCGCGATCCCCGCGAGGTTGAGCGTAAGAAGCCCGGTCAGCCCGGAGCACGCCGCAAGTTCCAGTTCAGCAAGCGTTAATCCGAACGACCTATTTTCGGCAGGCACGGCGAGGGTTACAAACCGGAACGACTACCTATATATTATATATATCGCGTATTACCTTCAGGTTGCCCCGCCGCGGAAAATCCGCGGGACCGGCAAGGCCGCTACCCGCCGGATTGAAGAAAAGAGAATTAAAATTATTAAACACATTGAATTAAAATGTCACGTACAGATTTTAATACATTACTGGAAGCCGGTGCGCACTTCGGTCACCTGAAGCGCAAATGGAACCCTAAAATGGCTCCTTACATCTTCATGGAGAAGAACGGCATCCACATCATCGACCTGCACAAGACCGTGCTGAAGATCGATGAGGCCGCTGCAGCTATCAAGCAGATCGCCAAGAGCGGTCGCCGCGTGCTGTTCGTAGCCACCAAGAAACAAGCTAAGGAGATCGTTGCCGAAAAGGTGGCAGCCGTCGGTATGCCTTACGTTACGGAACGTTGGGCCGGCGGTATGCTGACAAACTTCCCCACCATACGTAAAGCCGTCAAGAAAATGTCGACCATCGACAAGATGAACAGTGACGGCACGTTCGATAATTTTTCCAAGCGCGAGAAACTTCAGATCGCACGCCAGCGCGCGAAACTTGAGAAGAACCTCGGTTCCATCGCCGACCTGACGCGCCTTCCGGCCGCCCTGTTCGTCGTTGACGTACAGAAGGAGTCGAATGCGGTAAAAGAGGCCAAGCGCCTGAGCATCCCCGTATTTGCAATGGTAGACACTTGTTGTGATCCGACCGACATTGATTACGTTATCCCTGCAAATGACGATGCCACCAAATCGATTGCCGTAGTGCTCGATGCCATGTGCAGCGCTATCGCCGAAGGTACCGAAGAGCGCAAGCTCGAAAAGGAGAAGGAGGCGCAGGAGGCTGAGGCCGGTGCCGACGCTCCCGTGAAGAAGGAGGGCAAACCCCGCATCAAGAAAGCCGTGAAGGCCGCTATCGATGCCGAGGAGGCCGCCGTAGCCGACGTCGTAGCCGCTGTCGAGACTCCGTTCGAGGAGCCTGCTGAGGTTGCGGCCGAAGAAGCTGCCGTTGTTGCCGAGGAGGCCGCTGCGGTTGCAGCCGAGGAGGTTGCCGAGGCCAAGGCCGAGTAATTCGGGCCTTTGGGAAAAGAAATTAATCACCTAAAAGAAAGGAAAAGTATTATGGAAATCAAAGCTGCTGATGTAATGAAGCTCCGCAAGATGACCGGTGCCGGTATGATGGACTGCAAGAAAGCCCTGATCGAAGCCGAAGGTGACTTTGCACGCGCTCAGGACATTATCCGCGAGAAAGGTAAGCTCGTCGTTGCCAAGCGTGCCGACCGCACCGCTACCGAGGGTGTCGTCGTTACGAAGATCGTAGGTCAGAAGGCCTATATCCTCTGCTTGGCGTGCGAGACCGACTTCGTGGCTCAGAATGCAGAATATACCGCTTCGGCCGAGGCGATGCTGGAGGTTGCCGTAAACAGCGACGCCGCAGACCGCGACGCCCTGATGGCTGCCAAGAACGCCGAAGGCCACACCGTCGAGGAGATGGTGACCGAGAAATCGGGTCAGACGGGTGAGAAGATCGAGTTGGCATACTATGCCCGCATCGAGGCTCCCTACTGCGCTGCTTACGTACACTTCAACAAGAAGCTCGGTACGATCCTCGGCTTCAACAAGGAGGTTCCGGCAGAGGTTGCCCACACCGTCGCCATGCAGGCCACGGCTATGGCTCCCGTGTCGATCTCGGAGGCCGACTGCCCCGCAGAGGTTGTGGAGCATGAGCGCAAGATCGCCGTCGAGGCGATGAAGCAGGACCCCAAGAACGCCAACAAGCCCGAAGCCATCCTTGAGAAGATCGCCGAAGGCAAGATGCGCAAGTTCTTCGAGGAGAACACGCTGCTGGCTCAGGCCGTAGTGGGCGAGAAAGAGTCGATCGCCGACTTCATCCACAAGGCAGACAAAGAGGCGACGGTTATCGCTTACAAGCGTTTCGCACTGGGCGAATAATCCGACCGAAGGACGGCAAGAAGACCGTTCGTATATTGTGAAAGACCGGAACTCTCCGATGAGTTCCGGTCTTTTCGTGTGTATGGTCTTGTGGGAGCCTTTTATAGGATGTTTCATAGGATGTTTCATAGGAGGCCGGCTTCTGTGCGGAGTATGCCTGACGTATAGTCGGCAGCGGCCGGAAAGAAGCCGAATGGCGATTGCCGAAGGGTGTCGGCTTGGCGGTTTCTTGTGTCCTTATGCCGAACGAACGTACGGCGCTTTGCGCTTGCCGGAAATAACGCTGTCCGGATTTTCCCGGAGCGTTTTCCGGTTGTTCTCGATTGTCTGTTTTGCCCGGCTGTATTATGTCGTCGGCTGTTTTTGCGTCGTCTCCGGTTGCGCCCGATCTTTTCGGCCAATCGGTCGGAAACGACCGAAAGGCGCTTTCCCGGTTATTCACGCTCTGTTTTCAAGACTTTTTCGGATGCCGCAAATCCCGGTTCTATCTGATCCCCAGCCGCCAGAGCGCCCGCAGGATGAAGCGTCTGACGGCGGCGGGCAGCGTCAGCCAACAGCGGGACTGTCGTCGCCACCGGCGGGAAGCGGTGGAGACGATGCGGCCGGAAGGGCGGATGACAGCCGTCATAACGGCCGCTATGTCTGTCGCTGCGCAATGTTCGGTCATCCGGTGGTTGCCGTCGCCTGCGAGGGTGAAACGAAGCCGGGGCGGGGCAGGTGCCGTTTCTGCGGGTGTTTGGCCGGGATTGCTGGTCGCTTGGGGATTTTCGGAATTTTCGGGGCGTGCCGGAAGCGGAGGGGTCGCCTTGCCGGTTTCCCGGAGCGCGGGGAGCGGAGCGGGAGTATCTCCGGCGTTGGAGGCCGTTGCCGACGCAGCTGTTGTCGCCGCTTCCGTTGTTGCGGCCGTTGGTATTGCCGACGCTTCCGGTGTCTTTGTTATTGTCTCTACCGTCGTGTTTGCCGATTGCGGGGGCATCTCCCCGCTCTCCGGTTCGATGCGGAGAATGCGGTGGAGGATATGGCGTCCTTCGCAGCGGAACAGCACCACGTCGCCCGGTTGCAGGGCCTGACTTCCGGAGGGAAGACGGTCGGGGTGGGAATTTGCGGCGGTGTCGGGGGCGGTTTCGTTTCGCGCGAGCCTGTTTTGCTTTCGGGCGGCTGCCGCCGTTTCGGAATTTCCGGTGTATCGGGCGATCGGAGTCAGTACTGCGATGTCGCGTTCGCTGCGCAGCAGGGGCCGCATGCTGTGGCCCTTCATGCGGATCTGGACTTCGTGTCCTTCGGCGAGCATCGCTTCGACCTGCTCGAAAAACAGACGGTTCGAAAGCTGCATCACGGGCGGGGATTTGCGGATTCGCCGCCGAAAATCGTGCGGCAGGCCAGTTCGGCGGCCGCGGCGTCGGGCAGGCATTCGAGGTGATAGACCGGGACCTGCGCCACCACGGCCGAGACGGTTGCGCATACGGCGTCTTCCAGCGTTTCGTCGTGGGCGAACGACGGCGGGCACGAGGGCAGCAGCGCGCCGATGGCCTCGATCGCCCGCAGGCGGCGAATCCGGTTGTGCGGAGCCTGTGACAGCCGTACGATGGCCCGGATCGGCTGGCATACGTTGCGGTAGCAGGGCGTTTTCCCGCTCCACGGCGCACCGAAGACCATGGCCTGCGGTTTTGGGGCGCCGGTTGTCGCTGCGCTTGCGTCCGGAGTTTCAGCCGCAGCTGCGGGGGCGTTCGCCGGATTTTGGACGGCTCCGCAAATCGGGTCTGCATCTGCGGTCTGCACGATGCGGACGATCGGACTGTCGTCGTTGAGCAGCTCCGCGCCGGGGATATGTTCACGCCACAGACGGGTGTGGGTGCTTTTGCCGGTGCCCGATTCGCCGAGGAACAGCACGGCCCCGCCGTTCAGGCTGATGACCGACGAATGGATGGCTACGGCCTGCCGCGCCACGGCGGCGATGTTGAACATCGACCATAATCCGAAGCGGAACAGCGCCGGGTTGTGCCGCAGTGTGACGTCGGTCGTGACGAGCGGTGCGCCGAACGCCTTGCGGAAACGGGCGGCGGCGCAGCCGTCGCGCGGCGTCATGGTGAGCAGGTAACCTTCCGAGTCGCGGCCGAAACGGCAGTCGGCGTCGGCATCGGCGAAGTCGAATTCGTCGAGTTCGCGGTAGCCGTCCGCTTGGCGGATTTCGCCGCGGGTTTCGACGCTCAGGTCGGCCGGGCCTTCGTCTGCGGCGGCGAAGGGCGCCAGCGCCGTGCCGAAAGACCCTGCGGTGAATTCCTGCGGGACGGCGATGCGTATGCCTGCTATGATGTATTCCATAATTATTCTCCTATTGTGATGATTCGGGTGCAGTATTCGAGCGAGCTTTCGCGGTGGGCGATAACCACCAGCGTCAGCCCCTTGTCGCGCGCCGCCAGCTCGGCGACCGAACGGTTGATCTCCTCCTCGGTGCGGCTGTCGAGCGCCGAGGTCGCCTCGTCGAAGAAGAGCACGTCGGCCCGACGGTAGAGCGCGCGGGCGATGCCGATGCGCTGGCGCTGTCCGCCCGAAAGGCGGCAGCCGCATTCGCCGACATGGGTGTCCATGCCTTTGGAAAGTCCCGCGACGAACTCTCCGAGCCGGGCGGCTTCCAGCGCTTCGGCTACGCGGCCGCGGTCGATTTCGTCGTCGGGAACGCCCAGCGCGACGTTGGCCGCGAAGCTTCCGTCGGCGATGAAAAGGTTTTGCGAGACGTAGCCGATGCGGTTTTGCCATGCGCGGCGGTTGGCGGCGGTGAGGGGCGTGCCGTCGATCGTTATTTCGCCCCCGGTCGGTTCGTAAAGTCCCAGCAGCAGGTTGAAAAGCGTCGTTTTCCCTGCGCCCGATGCGCCGCGGATGCCGATGCGTTCGCCCTTGCGGATCGAGAGCGTAAGGCCGCGGAAAAGCTCGTGCCCGTCGTCCGCGAAGCGGAAGCCGAGGTTGCGGACGGCGATTTCATGTTCGAAAGACAGTATTTCGGACGCGCATGCTCCGGATGTGCCGCCGGCCGAAACGGATTTCGTTGATTTTGCGGTGCAGGGCTGTTTGGCCGGGGCTGTTTGGCCGTAAGGAGCCGTTTGTCTGCCGGATGCGGTTCGTTTGTCCGGAGCCGTTCGCCTGCCGCGGGCGGTCTTGTCGCTCTCCGCTGCGGAGTATTCCGACGGCGGGATAGCGGCGGCATCAGTATGGGGGCCTTTCCCGGCTCTCTCGGCGGCTCCGGAGAGCGTGTCCGGCGATGCGGAGGAAGGTTCGTCCCCGGCCGTTGCGTCGCGCAGGACGGCGATCGTGTAGCGGTTGTACTTGATCGAGGTCCAGCCCGCCATGATGCTGCGCACCGAAGGCATCAGGCGCAGCGCGGCTACGGCGAAGACGCCGAAAAGCAGCTGTGTGCGTCCTTCTTCCGCGCCCAGACTCAGCGCGACCAGCAGGGCCATGCCCAGCGCCAGCCCGATTTCGGTAAAGGCCTGCGGAAGCATGCCGATCGCCGTTTCGCGCAGGCGCGTGCGAATCACCTGATCCATCGCCCGGTCGAACGAACGGAGCATCATCGGGAAGGCGTTGTTGATCTCGATGTCGGCATAGCCGCGGAAGGTTTCGGCCACGAGCCGCGCCTTTTCGCGCTGGGCCTTGTTTTCCAGCTCGCCGTAGCGGTTGATGCGGTTGCGCACCAAGCCGTAATAGATCCAGACCGAGGGCAGGAAGACAGCGACGGCCAGTGCCGCCGCAACGGGCGCGTACCAGAGCAGCGCCCCGAAAAGCAGCGCCAGCAGCAGCGCTTCGGCGGCGATGGCGGCGGCGGGTTTCAGCACGCCGGCCGTGAAGGCCAGACAGACGACATTGACGTTGCGGGCCAGCACGGCCGAGTTCGACGACTTGACGAACGGCAGTCCCCGGTCGTGGTAGGTGACGTAGAGCCGCCGCGAAAGGGTGCGGTAGAGGTCGTAGATGTAGTTGCGCTCGATGCGCGCCAGCCAGAGATTTGTCAGGCATTTGAGGACGATAACGGCCACCACGGCGGCGCAGACCGTCAGCGCGAAACTGCGCGGCGACGTGAAGCCCAGCGCCGTGTAGATGCGGGCCAGCTGCCCGCCGCCGTCGAGACTCCGGGCGTCGAGCGCCAGCGCCAGCACGGGCAGCAGCACGGCCAGTCCAAGGAAGTTCAGCCCTGCGCGCAGCAGCAGCGTGCAGGCCACGCCGAAGCCCCTGCGGCGGAATTTGTGCGGTATGATGCCGATGATTTCGTTCATGTCATTCCTCCACCTTTTCGATTCTTCCCAGTTTCACGTACCACAAATACCCCTCGGTTTCGGTGTAGCCCATCTGCCGCAGCAGGGCGAGGTATTCGAGCACCTGACGGCGGTAGCGTTCGGGTTCGCGGCCGCCGAACTTGTAGTCCACGACCACGGCCCGCGTGCCGCGGATCATTACGCGGTCGGGACGCCGCGCGGAGGAGCCGCCGGGAATGATGATTTCGTTTTCGTTGCGCACGCGCTCCCAGCCCCCGGCGAACCATTCGCGGGCCGCGGGGTGTGCCAGCGCGCGGGCGATCATCCGCCGCAGGGCGGCGGCTTCGGCGGCGGAAAGCGTGCCGTCGGCCTGCATCCGCTCCACGGCGAGGCGTATCTGCTCCTCGTCGTCGGCGTTTTCGAAGGCCTTGTGCATCAGGATGCCGAAATTGCGGGGCGAGAGTTCCACCTCTTCCTCCTGCTCGAAATAACGCTGCGAGGGGAGCCGCAGGCGCAGGTCGGCGCGTGCCGTGGGGTAGTTTTCCAGCACGACGTGTTCGGCGCCGGACGTTTTGCCGCCGTCGGCGACCGGGCCGCGGAACTGGCCGAATTCGAACCGCTCGCCCGTTTCGGTGACGGTGTAACGCCCTTCGGCGCTGCCCGCGAGGGCTTTGTCGCCGTCGGTGAGGATGCTTTGGAGGAGCAGTCCGCCGACGGTTTTGCCGCCTTTCTGCGGGATGAAGACATGCAGCGATTCGGCGGCGCGCGTCAGCGCCACGTACAGCAGATTGACGTTGTCGACGTGCGAGTAGACCAGTTCCCGGTAGTACTCCGCCGAGAATCCCGATTCGGCCATCGACTTCTTGTATTTCACCGGAAAGCGTCCCACGGCTTCGGCGTCGCCGTGCGCCTCGGCCCAGACGATGTTGGTCACGTTGCCGCCCGACTTGGGGTCCAGCTGCCACGAGCAGTAGGGGATCAGTACCACGCGCTTTTCTAGTCCCTTGGCCTTGTGTATCGTGGTGATCTCGACGGTCGTTTCGCTCTCCTCGACGCTCAGCGAACGGTTCTGTCCCTGCTGCTCCCACCAGTCGAGGAACAGCGCGATGTCGGCGATCTTGCTGGAACAGAAGCCGATGATCTGTTCGTGGATCGCCTGCAGGTAGGCCGTCTGCTGTTTGTCGTCCTGCAGACCGTGCCGCATGACGATGCGTTCGAACGCCTCTTCGGGCGACAGCAGGCGGATCGAGCGGAAGAACGTCCGTTCGTCGTCGGACAGCGGGCGGGCGAAGCCGCGGCCGAGGTAGTGGTTGTAGACGGCGCGGCTCAGCGAGTCGTCGGGGTTGAGCGACAGCCGCAGGGACGCGGCGATGAACGAACTGACGGGGGCGTTGCCCACGATCAGCGCCTCCTGCGTCATCACGTCGAAACGGTAGCGGGGATCGGTGTTGCGGCGTTTGAAGTCGAGCAGCTCGGCGGCGACCTTGGCGCCGTCGGTGGCCCCGCGCACCAGTATCATGATGTCGCGCGGCCGGAATCCCTTGTCCAGCACCTCGCAGATGCGCTCCACGACGGGCGGCTGCTCGGCGAAGGTCGAGACCGAGACGTAGCCCGGCCGGTCGCTCCGGCGGCGGGGTGTCTGCGCGTGTCCGCGGTAGGCGTCGCGCAGGGTGTCGTGCAGTGCGGCCGCCGCCGCGGGGGCGATGCCGCCCTTTGCGGCCGCTTCGTCGAGCGTCTCGTTCAGCGCCCGGTTGTCGGTCTCGACCACGCGGCCGATGATCTCGTTGTTGAATTCCACCACGGCGGGCAGGCTGCGGTAATTCTCCCTGAGTATCTCCACCTCGGTGCTGGCCGGGTCGAGCTGCGCCTGCGCCTGCGAGTGGAGGATTTTCCAGTCGCCGCCCCGCCAGCGGTAGATCGACTGCTTGATGTCGCCCACGATCAGCACCGACGTCGCCTCGCTCTGCGACATGGCGTTTTGCAGCAGGGGCAGGAAGTTCTCCCACTCCTTGACGGAGGTGTCCTGAAATTCGTCGATCATGAAGTGTTCGAAGCGGTTGCCGACCTTCTCGTAGATGAACGGCGCGTCGTTGTGGCCGATGAATTCCGAGAGGATGTATTTGGTCTCCGAGAGGAGCATCATGTTCTGCTCGTCGCACAACTGCTGCACCTTGGCGTAGAGGTCCGACAGCAGCGCGAAGCTGCGGTAGTTCTCGCGCAGCAGGTCGCAGGTGTTCCACGAGCGGACGTTGGCGTCGTACAGATCGCACATTTCGCGCAGCAGGGGTTGCAGCCGGGCGGCGAGCGGCGCGGCGGGCGATCCCTTGGGCGCCCAGCCTTCGGTCGTCAGGCTCATTTTGCCGACCGTGGCGGTGTAGGGTTTCAGCTCTCCGGCCGCGACCGTGAGGAAATAGTGGGCGAAACTGCGGCTCTTGCCCGTGAAGTCCGTCGGCCCGACGCCCGCATCGGCCATGATCCGTACGGCCTCGGCCGCACGCTCCCGCATCTGCTGCTTGGTCGCCGCGGCGCGCGCCGTCGCTTCGCCGACGATGCGGCCCAGCTCCTCGCGCGAGCGGGCGAGGGATAGAGCCTCCTTGTTCTTCTCCTTGAACAGTTCGCCGCCGAGCGTCAGGATGCCGTCGCGGACGTCCCACTTCTTGCCCTCGTCGATGCGCTCCTGCACGAAGTCCGTGAGCCAGCGCTGCAGGTCGCGGTCGGTGGTGATCTGCTCGATGAGCGTGTCGGCGCTCTTGGTCAGCACCGAGGCCGTTTCGATCTCGACGTTGTAATTGAGGTCGATGCCCAGCTCCTTGATGAAGGCGCGCAGGATGCGCTGGAAAAAGGTGTCGATGGTCAGCACCGTGAAGCGCGAGTAGTCGTGCAGGATTTTCGAACGCACCTCCGCGGCCCGCCTGCGCACCGTGGCGGCGTCCATGTCCAGTTCGCGGCAGAGGTTTTCGAGGTAGGAGCTTTCGCCGCCCGAAGCCAGCAGGTGTATCTCCTTGAGGATGCGAGACTTCATCTCCTCGGTGGCCTTGTTGGTGAAGGTCACGGCGAGGATGTGGCGGTAGATGGAGGGCTGTTCGACCACGTCGCGCACGTATTTGTATGCCAACTGGTAGGTCTTGCCCGATCCGGCGCTCGCGTTCAGAATTTTCGCTCTCACTGTCCGAAATGTCGTTTTAGGTAGTAAAAGTACAAAACAAATCCCGAACGGCAAACCGAGGTTTGCAATAATTTCGTAAATTAGCGACGTATTAAAACCGAAAAGTATGAAGAAGATGATTCTGAGCGCGGTGATGCTGGTTTTTGCCGCATCGGGTTATGCGCAGGAAACGGGCGCTGCGGGCGCCGGAGAGCGCAACGAGTGGCTGCCCACCTTCGAGGCGGTTGCGGTCGATGCCGATCTGGACGTCAAATTCGTCCGGGTTCCCGACACCGAGGCCCCGAAAATCGTATACGACACCAAAGGCTCTTACACCACCAAGTTCCGCGCCGAGGTCAAGGACAAGACCCTGCGCATCAGCGAGAAGCCCGATTCGCGCCGTCCCGAACGCACCGAGGTGACGGTCTATTACAACGCGCTGCGGGCCGTTTCGCTGTCGGGCGCGGCCGCGACGTTCGTGGGGACGCTCGACGCCGCGGTGCTCGACGTGACGGTCAACCGCAAGGCTTCGCTGACGGCGAAGCTGGACGTCAAGGACCTCAAGATGGAGCAGACGGGATACAGCACGGCGAACCTTTCGGGTTCGGTGCGTTACCTGACGTTGTATGTATCGACGGGCAAGGTGGCCGCATCCGATCTGGAGGTGATGTCGGCCGAGGTCAATGCCCAGAGCAAGGCCGAGGTGTCGTTGTGGATCACCGACCGTTTCGTGGGCAAGACGACGACCAATGCGCGGATCAGCTACAAGGGCGATCCTAAGATCGTACGCGGCGGCGCGAAGTTCATGGGCGGCGAAATCAACCGCGTGGAGTAGCGGATGAAGGGTTTTCGCATATCGGCCCGCCGGAGCGCTCCTGCGGCGGGGCCTGCCGGCTTCTCCGGGCGGGGTGGAACGGGTATTCCTGCGGCGGACGGCGGAGCTGTCTGGCTTTGCCGGTGTAACCGGCGCACCTGCCGGGATACGGAGACGATTCGGCGGGGGCCGGTGGGGATGCCATTGTTTTACGGGACTGAAAACACTGTAGGGCGGCTATGAAAGGATTTCTGGAAGAGGTCGCCGGGGACCTGTATGCCCGATACGGCGAGGGACTGTCCGAGAGGGCCGTGCTCTTTCCGTCGCGGCGTGCGCGGCTGTTTTTCGTCGATGCCCTGACGCGCGTCGCCGGGCGGCCCATGTGGCAGCCCGAATGGGTGACCGTCGACGACCTGATGAGCGAAATATCGGGCCTGCATGCGGGCGACCGCGTGCGGCTCATCACCGAACTCTATAAGGTCTATTCGGAATTCCACACCGAGCCGTTCGACAAGTTCTATTTCTGGGGCGACATGCTCCTCACGGACTTCGACACGATCGACAAGTACCGGATCGACGCGCAGATGCTCTTCCGCAACATCTCCGAAATCAAGGAGATCGAAGCCGACATCTCCTACCTGACGCCCGCCCAGCTGCAGATTCTGTCGTTCTGGTCTTCGCTGGGCGAGGAGGCCGATCTTTCGGAGGAGAAACGCCGCTTTCTGGCGATCTGGAAGACGCTCGGCCCCGTTTACCGCAAATTCCGCCGGCGGCTCGTGTCGCTCGGCATCGCCTACAACGGCATGGTCCAGCGGGCCGCCGCCGACCGCATCGCCGAAGGCGCGTTCGCCTTTCCCGAACCGCGGAGGTATGTAGTGGCGGGATTCAACGCCCTGTCGGAGTGCGAAAAGCAGCTCTTCAAATTCCTTGCTGTTGCCGCCGAAACCGATTTCTACTGGGATTACGACGCTTATTATAAGGACAACCCCGAACAGGAGGCCGGGATGTTCGTGCGCTCGAACGTCGCGCTGTTCCCGCCCCGGACCGAATTCGCGCACGACAACATGCGGGGCGAAAAGGAGGTCGTCTCCGTGGCCGCCGTGTCGAACGCCGTGCAGTGCAAATACGCCGCGGCGATTCTCGCGGACCTCGCACGCCGCCGCGCGCAGGAGGACCCCGAAGTCGCCGCCGGGCTGAAGCCCGCCTTGGGCAAGGAGACCGCCGTGGTGCTGACCGACGAAAACCTGCTGCTGCCGCTGTTGTACGCCCTGCCCGCCGATATAGGCCGTGTGAACGTCACGATGGGTTTTCCCCTGCGGCAGAGCCTTGCCTACACCTTCGTCGAACGCCTTGTGGAGCTGCAGAACCACCGCCGCAAAAAGGGCGGCGGCTGGACCTTCTACCATGCCGACGTGGCGGGTATTCTGGCGCATCCCTATGTCGCCGAGTGCGACGCCGCGCTGACCCGCACGATGCACGAGGAGATCGTCCGCGACCGGCGGATTTCGGTCGATGCCGCATGGCTGGGCCGCAACGAACTGCTGAAACGGATCTTTTCGCCCGCGGCGGAGTGGCGCGAGCTGTCCGATTACATGCTGGGCGTGATCGCCGCCGTGGCGCGCCAGCCCTACGAGGGCGACGACGCCAGACAGCGGGTCGAATTTCTGGCCGTCATCGCCGAGCAGGTGACCAAACTGCGCAACTCGCTCGACGAATGCGACATCGAGCTTGCGACCGAGGTGTATACCTCGCTGCTGCGCCGCCATTTGCAGACGCTGCGCATCCCCTTCGAGGGCGAACCGCTGGAGGGGATTCAGATCATGGGTATTCTGGAGACCCGCAATGTCGATTTCGAGAACGTCATCCTTCTCTCGATGAACGACGACAATTTTCCGGGCAACCACGTCGCGCAGTCGTCGTTCATTCCCTACAACCTGCGTGCGGCCTACGAACTGCCCACGCCGGAACACCACGAAGGGGTCTATGCCTACTATTTCTACCGCCTGATCCAGCGCGCGAAGAGCGTGCATATGCTCTACTGTTCGCATGCCGACGACAAATCGACGGGCGAGCCGAGCCGCTATATCTACCAGCTGGATTACGAGAGCGGCTTCGACGTGCGCAAGATCGAGGTGGGGGTGGACGTGAACCTCGCCGAGACGGCTCCGATCGAGGTGGCGAAGGACGGGGAGGTGATGCGGCGGCTGGAACGCTTCGTCGATGCCGAAAGTCCCGCCGCGCTTTCGCCGACGGCGTTTTTCCGCTACGTGGCCTGCCCGCTGCGCTTCTATTTCCACTCCGTGGCCCGGCTCGAAGCCGACGACGAGATTTCGGAGGAGGTCGATGCGCCGATGTTCGGCACGATCCTTCACGCCGCCGTGCAGACGCTCTACGCCCGGATCGTGGGCGAGGAGCATCCCGGCCAGACCCTGCGGGCGATGATCCGTTCGGGCGAGGTCGCCGCGGCGGTCGAGCGGGCGATCAACGAAAATTATTTGCAGGACGAACGCGCTTCGGCCGAAGATTATACGGGCAACCTGCTGCTGGTGAAGGATATCGTCACGCGCTACCTGCGTGGCGGGGTGATGCCTTACGATGCGGCGCACGATGCGTTCGCCGTGTCGGGACTGGAGGAGCGGGTGGCTTATTCCTTCCCGTTCCGCGCCGGGGAGCGCGAGCTGGAGATGAAGTTCGGGGGCATCGCCGACCGTATCGACATGCTCGGCGACGGCGCGCTGCGGGTCGTGGACTACAAGACCGGGGCGCCGCATCTGGAGTTCGACGGCGTGGAGAGCCTTTTCACCGGAACCGGCAAACAGCGGCTGTCCAATATCCTGCAGACGCTGCTCTATTCGATGATCCTGCACCATACGCGGGGCTGCGACGCCGAACCCGCGCTCTACTACGTCCGCAGCATGAACCGCCCCGACTATTCGCCGCAGCTGGACGACAAGCAGCTGGGCGTCAGGGGGGCGCGCTATACGCTTTACCGCGAACGTTTCGAGGAGCTGCTGCGCGCGCAGCTGGCCGAAATGTACGACCCTGCGGTGCCGTTCCGCCAGTGCGAGGACGCCGATACGTGCAAGTTCTGCGATTTCCGGATAATCTGCAAACGGGGCTGAGACGGTTCAGAGTTTCACCCTGAAATACGACGCTCCGCTGCGGCGGGCCGCTTCGAGACCGATCTCGGAATCCTCGAAAATCAGGGTTTCGCGCGGCGTGCAGCCCTCGCGGCGCATGGCTTCCAGAAAACAGTCCGGGGCGGGTTTGCTGCGCGCGACGTCGGCGCCCGAAAGAATCCCGTCCACCGCGTTTTCCTCCGGCAGTCTCTCTCCTTTGCGTGACGTGTCTTCGTCCGGCGTTTCGAGACGCCGGACGGCTTGCGGTCCGGCGATTCCCAGATGCCGCATGGCGTTGTCGATATTGGCGCGGCTGCCCGTCGAGACGATCCACACGCGGCCGCCCTGCGCACGGAACTGCCGGCAGAAATCCCATAACGGCCTATTGAGCCGCACGGTGTCGAAAAACGTGGGGTAGAGCGCGATCTTGCGCAGCCGCAGCCGTTCGCGTTCGGCCGGGTCGGCGATGCCGATCCGGGTCAGGAAATCGTCGCACCGCATGCCGAAATAGCGGGCCGCATACTCCTCTTCGGTGAGCGTATAACCCGCTTCGCGCAGCGTGGCGACATAGGCGAGCGTGTTGGCACGCCGGGTGTCGGCCAGCGTGCCGTCGAAATCCAGAAGGATCAGTTTTATTTCGGAGCCGGGGTGTGTCATGTCGTGGCGGAAAATAGGGAACGCCGCAGAAGGCGCGGTTTTTTGAGTTTCGGTGCAGGCTGTCAATCGAACGACTGCATGCCCGACTGGGCGATGCGCATCAGACGCTGGTATTCGGTGGGCGAAAGCTCCATGAAGAAGTAGTGGATCGGGTCCACGCGCATGCCGTTGTAGCGGACTTCGTAATGGAGGTGGGGCGCCAGCGAAAGGCCCGTGTCGCCCGAAAGGGCGATGATGTCGCCGCGGCGCACCTGCTGGCCCTTGCGGACGTTGATCTTCGAGAGGTGGTTGTACGAAGTCTCGTAGCCGTTGCCGTGGTCGATGACGACGGTCTGTCCCGACGTCGAGTTGCGCTGGGCCACCTCGCGCACCGTTCCGTCGGCCGTGGCGAAGACGCGCGACCCTTCGGGAATGGTGTAGTCCACGCCCTGATGCGATTGCAGCGTCTTGTAGAAGGGGTGGATGCGCATGCCGTACGAAGCCGTGAGCAGCGTCAGCTGCTTGTTGATCACGGGCTGGATCGACGGGATGTTGTCGCACCGGCTGCCGGCCGAGTCGATGCGCGCCTGCAGGTCGAGGTAGGTGTCGTTCAGCTCGTCGAGCCGCGTCTCCATTTCGGCCACGCGTTCGCGCAGCTCGCGTTTGAGACGGCGCGACGAACGGTTGAAGATGTTTTCGTAGGTGGCGGCCTGCTTGCGCTCGTACTCCGAGTCGAAGTCGTAGGGGTCCGACTCGAAGAGGATGCGGAAGACGTTGCGGTCGCGTTCCGAGAGGTTGCGCATCACCGTCGTCAGCGTGTCGTATCGCTGGACGAGGGCCGTGTATTCGCGGCGCAGGCGGTCGGTCGAGTGCTTGAGCTCGTACTCGACGGGCGTGTCGAAGAACACCGAGAAACCGATGTAGTAGAGCACGGCGACGCCCGCCCATACGAAGAAATGGATCGTGGCGCGTATGATGTTCTGTTTGCGGCGCTTACGCTTGCGAAGCCGTATCAGGTCCTTTTTTCCGGCCATACGTTACATTTCGAAATTGGTTTCACGCATCCGCGCCATCAGGTCGTCGTATTCGGCGGCGGTCATGTCGCGGTTGAAATAGTTGACCGGATTCACGGGCGTACCCTTGTGAATCACTTCGTAGTGGAGATGGGGGCCTGTCGAGCGGCCCGTGTTGCCCGTTTCGGCGATCACCTGACCGCGGGTCACGCGTTCGCCCGGTTTGACCAGCACCTTGCTCAGGTGGGCGTAGCGGGTCTTGTAGCCGAAACCGTGGTTTACGAGCACCTGATAGCCGTAGCCGCCGTTGTAGCCGCTGCCGACGGCCAGTTCCACCTCGCCGTCGCCGGTGGCGTATACCGGCGTACCCCGGTCGCAGCCGAAATCGACGCCCGTGTGGGCCTGCACGCGGTGGAGTACGGGGTGGTAGCGGCGCGGCGAGAATGCGCCGATGTGGTTGTTGTGCAGCGCCGAACGGTCGATGGGCCAGATGGCCGGAACCGCCGCCGACATCTTCTCCTTGTCCTGCGAGAAGGCCTGCAGTTCGTCGAACGACACCGATTCGAGGTAGAGCGTGCGGGCCAGCGCGTCGAGCTGCCGCCACGTGCCGACCATCAGCGGGGCGTAGTCGTCGTCGAGCAGCGCGGCGTATTTGGTGTCGGGGTAGGGCTGCCAGACGCCTTCGATCGACATCGTGTCGGTCGAGAAGAGCGAACGGTAGACGTAGTTGTCGCGGTGGCGTATTTCGTCCACGTGGCGCTGCGCCGTGCGGATGCGGTCCTGCAGGATGCGGTATTTGATCACCAGATCGCGGTTCTCGCGGATGATGCGGTACATCTTCGGGGTGTAGAAGAAGTAGGAGAAGAGTACGTTGGCGATCGAGACGAGAATGAAGCCGATGAGTATCTTGCGGATCAGACGGTAGGTGCGCAGGCGGAACGGGGCGGTGACCACGTCGCGCGTCAGTGTCTGCGCCTCGTGCGTCAGCGTGTGTGTATCCGATCTTTGCCCTTTTTGCCCCATCGTGGAAAAAACTCCTGTTAATAGGATGCAAATTTAACTTTAATTGTGTAATTTTGCAACCCGAAATCACAAACGAAAGAATCGGATAAAATCTTATATATGGAATCGAATAAAATTCGCCGCGCCTTTCTCGACTTCTTCGAGAGCAAGGGCCATGTGATCGTGCCTTCGGCGCCGATGGTCGTGAAGGGCGACCCCACGCTGATGTTCACCAATGCGGGCATGAACCAGTTCAAGGACATCTTTCTGGGCAACGCGCCCCGCAAATATCCGCGTGCGGCCGATACCCAGAAGTGCCTGCGCGTGTCGGGCAAGCACAACGACCTCGAAGAGGTGGGCCACGACACCTATCACCACACGATGTTCGAGATGCTGGGCAACTGGTCTTACGGCGACTACTTCAAGAAGGAGGCGATCGAGTGGGCGTGGGAGCTGCTGGGCGGCGTCTACAAACTGCCGGCCGACCGCATGTACGCCACGGTTTTCGAAGGCTCGGAGGAGGACGGCGTGCCCTTCGATCAGGAGGCTTACGACTACTGGAAGCAATTCCTGCCCGAAGACCACATCATCCGCGGCAACAAGCACGACAACTTCTGGGAGATGGGTGAGACGGGTCCCTGCGGTCCCTGCTCGGAGATTCATTTCGACCTGCGCGATGAGGCGGAGATCGCCGCCAAGCCGGGCCGCGAGATGGTCAATGCGGGCCATCCGCAGGTGATCGAGATCTGGAACCTCGTCTTCATGCAGTTCAACCGCAAGGCCAACGGCTCGCTGGAGCCGCTGCCGGCCCGCAATGTCGATACGGGCATGGGCTTCGAGCGTCTGTGCATGATTCTGCAGGGCAAGAAGTCCAATTACGACACCGATGTCTTCCAGCCTACGATCCAGCGTATTTCGCAGCTGTCGGGCAAGGCTTACGGCGCCGACGCCAAGTGCGACGTGGCGATGCGCGTCATCGCCGACCACCTGCGCGCCATCGCCTTTTCGATCGCCGACGGCCAGCTGCCGTCGAACGTCAAGGCCGGTTACGTCATCCGCCGCATCCTGCGCCGCGCCGTGCGTTACGGCTATACCTACCTCGGCTTTACGGAGCCGACGATCTGCAAGCTCGTTCCCGGACTGGTGGAGCAGATGGGGGAGCAGTTCCCCGAACTGAAGGCCCAGCAGTCGCTGATCGAAAAGGTGATCGAGGAGGAGGAGGCTTCGTTCCTGCGTACGCTGGCCACGGGCATCAACCTGCTGGACGGCGTGATCGAAAAGACCAAGGGCGAGGGCCGGGAGCTGATTTCGGGCAAGGACGCCTTCGAACTCTACGATACGTTCGGCTTCCCGATCGACCTGACGGAGCTGATCGCCCGCGAGCAGGGCGTCGGCGTGGACCTCGCGGCCTTCGAGACCGAACTGCAGGCCCAGAAGGAGCGTTCGCGCAACGCCGCAGCCGTCGATACCGACGACTGGGTGGAGTTGTTCCCCATCAGGGAGAGCCTCTTCACGGGGTACGATACGCTGACCGAGCAGGTCCGGATCGCCCGCTACCGCCGCGTGACCTCCAAAGGCAAGACCTCTTACCAGCTGGTCTTCGACCGCACGCCGTTCTACGGCAATTCGGGCGGTCAGATCGGCGACATCGGCTATATCGAGAACGCCGACGAGCGCATCGCGGTCGTGGCCACCGAGAAGGAAAACGGACTGATTATCCATATCGTCAAGGAGCTGCCCGAAAATCCCGCGGCCGGGTTCACGGCCGTCGTGGACGCCGCGAAGCGTCAGTCCGCGGCCAACAACCATACGGCCACGCACCTCATGCACGAGGCGCTGCGCAAGGTCCTCGGACAGCATGTCGAGCAGAAAGGCTCGATGGTGACGCCCGAAGTCCTGCGTTTCGACTTCTCGCATTTCCAGAAGATGACCCCGCAGGAGCTGCGCGAGGTCGAGATGCTCGTAAACCGCGCCGTGCGGGCCAACTATCCGCTCGAAGAGAACCGCGAAGCCACCAAGGAGGAGGCCGAGAAATGCGGCGCGATGATGCTCTTCGGCGAGAAGTACGGCGACAAGGTGCGCATGGTCCGCTTCGGCTCGTCGGTCGAGTTGTGCGGCGGTACGCATACCAGCGCCACGGGCAACATCGGCTTCTTCAAGATCCTGAACGAAAGCGCCATTTCGGCCGGCGTGCGCCGTATCGAGGCCGTGACGGGCGAGCGCGCCGAGCAGATCATCTATGCCGCCGAGGACACGATGCGCGACATCAGCGACTATCTGCATAACCCGCAGGTGCTGCAGGCCGTCAAGAAGATGTTCGAAAGCAACGAAGCGCTGTCGAAGGAGGTCGAGACCATGCGCCGCGAGCAGGTTGCGCAGTGGGCCGATAAGATCATCGCCTCGACGCCCGAACGCCGCGGCGTGCAGCTGATCGCCACGCAGACCGACCGTACGCCCGAATTCGTCAAGGATCTGGCCTATTGTCTGCGTGCGCGTGCTCCGAAGCTGGTGCTCGTGCAGGGTTCGGTCAACGACGGCAAGCCGATGCTGACGGTGATGCTCGGCGAAGAGATCACGGCGCAGGGCGTAAATGCCGGAGTCGTGGTGCGCGAAGCCGCAAAGCTGATGCAGGGCGGCGGCGGCGGTCAGGCGTTCTTCGCCACGGCCGGCGGCAAGAACCCCGACGGGCTGCAGGCGGCCATCGACAAAGCCGTGGAGCTGATCATGGCGCAGCTGCATTAGACCGCACGGCGTTCGGCGGCGAACCGCCTTTTGGCAAGTTGCCGGCTGATGAATTTGCGGCGGCGGGGCGGCTGATCTCTTCCGGCAGCGATTTTTCAGCAGCGGTTTTCCGACGGAGATGCTGGCTGCGAGCTTTCGGCGGCGGTTCTGACGCGGTTCCCGATCGCGCTGCGGCGGAAATTTGCCGGGTGGGGAATCGGCGGTGCGCAGGCCAAACGGTGCGACGGCATGGGCCGGAGCGAAACAGATGAGATAATTACTAAAAACAAACGATTATGAATAACAAGGTATTATTGATGATCCTCGACGGCTGGGGCAACGGCCATCACGACAAGGCCGATGTGATTTCGACCGTGCATCCCGAATATATCTCGGCCATGACGGAGAAATATCCCCACGCCCAGCTGCGTACCGACGGCGAGAACGTCGGCCTGCCCGAAGGACAGATGGGCAACTCGGAGGTCGGACACCTCAATATCGGCGCCGGCCGCGTGGTTTATCAGGATCTCGTGAAGATCAACCGCGCCTGCCGCGACAACTCGATCATGGAGAATCCTGAGGTGAAGGCGGCGTTCGAATACGCCAAAAAGAATGGCGTGAACATGCACTTCATGGGGCTGGTGTCGGACGGCGGCGTACACTCGTCGCTGGAGCACCTCTTCAAGTTGTGCGACATTTCGGCGGCCTACGGCCTCGACAATACCTACGTGCATTGCTTTATGGACGGCCGCGACACCGACCCGCGCAGCGGCAAGGGTTTCATCGCCGACCTCGAAAAGCATCTCGCCGCCACGACGGGCAGGATCGCTACGGTGATCGGCCGTTATTACGCCATGGACCGCGACAAGCGCTGGGAGCGTGTGAAGATCGCATACGACGCGCTGGTCAACGGCATCGGCGAACGTTCGTCGGACATGGTCGAAGCCGTCCAGAAGTCCTATGACGAGGGCGTGACGGACGAGTTCATCAAGCCTTTCGTGCGCATCGACGAGAACGGACAGCCCGTCGGCATGATCCGCCCGAACGACGTGGTGATCTTTTTCAACTACCGCAACGACCGCGCCAAGGAGCTGACCGTCGTGCTGACGCAGGAGGACATGCCGGCCGAAGGGATGCACACCATGCCGCTTTACTACTGCTGCATGACGCCCTATGACGCCAAGTTCACGGGCCTGCACATCCTCTTCGACAAGGAGAATGTACCCAACACCATCGGCGAGTACGTCTCGAAGCTGGGCCTGCGGCAGCTGCGCATCGCCGAGACCGAGAAATACGCCCACGTCACGTTCTTCCTGAACGGCGGCCGCGAAGCGGAGTTCGAAGGCGAAGAGCGTATCCTCGTCGCGTCGCCCAAGGTCGCCACGTACGACCTCCAGCCCGAAATGAGCGCTCCGGAAGTGGCTGACAAGCTGGCCGCCGCGCTCGGTGAGCGGAAGTTCGACTTCATCTGCCTGAACTTCGCCAACGGCGACATGGTGGGCCATACGGGCGTTTACGAGGCCATCGTCAAAGCGGTGAAGGCCGTAGACGGATGCGTCGCCAAAGTCGTCGAAGCGGCCAAGGCCAACGGTTACGAGGTCGTGATGATCGCCGACCACGGCAATGCCGACAATGCCGTCAATGCCGACGGTACGCCCAATACGGCGCACTCGCTCAATCCGGTGCCCATCGTGGTCGTTTCGGACCGCGTGAAGTCGGTGCACGACGGCATTCTGGCCGATGTGGCTCCCACGGTGCTCCGCCTGATGGGCCTCGAACAGCCTGCCGAAATGACCGGCAAGGCGCTCGTGGAGCTGAAATAGCCCGCTTGCTGACACAAAAAATCCCGCACCGTAAAGTGCGGGATTTTTGTTTCGGGGCGGAATTCGGTTCCGGGTGCGGAACGGTTTCCGGTCGGATGCTTCGCGCTGCTCTTAGTCGAGCTCCTCCTTGAACTTCTCGATCCAGCCGGGTAGGAGACGCAGGGCGTGCGCCATCTGGTATTCGGTATTCGTCCGGTTGTTTGTGATGAATTCCATGGCGACCTTGAAGCAGTTGTCCTCTCCGTCTCGCTCCGCCGAACACTTGCAAACGAATTTGTCCCGGTTCTGATCGTTGGAAATCGCCAGCAGTTTGTCATAAGGGACGTCGGCAGTGAAATTCGCCGATACCTCCACGTAGGCGTAATCCATATCCGCCACTTCTTTTATGATGGCGTAGTAGTTGATTCCCTGTACTTTGAACAGAATGTCCCTGTCTTCGTCGAACGTCGGGACATAGCCTTCGCGCTTCAGAAAAGCGAAGATATCCTCCCGGACGCTCTGCTGGGCGAAGAGCGCGGAAACCGTGCCGAAAATCAGGAGCAGGGTGAGCGTAAATTTCTTCATGCCGATTCTTTTTTTTTGGTTTTGCAATAGTCAAAGATAATGAATTCCGGCGCATGGTGGAGCGGAACCGGACGAAATTTGTGCGGGTGTGGGTTCCTCCGAACAACGTCTGCTGTTTCGGCAATCGTACCGCCTTCTGCAGAAGCTTCGCGCCGCGGACCTCCGGGGCTGCCTTGGGTGATGGCGCGGACCGGAAGTTTTTCGTCTGCGGCGATCGCTGCTGCGCATGACGGAGTCAGTAGAGTTCGATGAATTCGTACGTGTTGCCTACGGCGGTGAGGTAGCGCAGGAACTCGCTGCGGGAGACGACCACCGTGGCGCGGTTGTCGTTGGGGTGGAACGAATAGGCCGGGAATCTCTCCAGATTCCGGTCCAGAAACAGGTGTACGTGATGCTCCGGGTCGTTGATCAGCCCGAAGGGCGACACCGAGCCGGGACGCAGTCCGAGCCAGCGCTCCATGCGCTGCTCCGAGGCAAACGAGAGCTTGCCCTGCCGCAGGCGGCGTTCGAGGTCGTGGATGGCGAGGTTCTGCTCGCAGTCGAACGCCACGAGGTAGTGGCGGTTGCCCTTGTGGTTGCGGAAAAAGAGGTTCTTGCAGTGCTTCGAGCCGTCGTCGCGCCAGTATCGGCGTGCGATTTCGATGGTCGGGGCTTCGGGGTGTTCGTACCACGTGTAGGCGATGCCGTGGCTGTCGAGCCAGTCGAAGACTTTTTGGCGTCGGTCGGTCGTGGGGACCGTGGCTGTTGAAGTGCCTGCTTCCGCGGTTGTTGTCGGTCCTGACGTTGTCCCCGATGTGTTCGCGGTCTTGCCGGATTCTTGCGCAATTGTATACGTTTCTGCCGATTCTCTCGTCTCCGCCGCATCCGATTCCGTTCTCCTCTGTGCTGTTGTTATTGTGGCCGGCTCCGTTGCCGGTTTCTGTGCCGGTGTTGCCGCATCCGATTCCGCGGCGGTTCCGGGGAGAGCCGTTTTCGTCTTTTCCGTCGTCATGGCATCAGTCGTTGCCGTAAAAGGTTTTGATATTCTCCTCGACGCATCCTACCAGCACGTCCACGGCTTCGCGGGGCGACCATGCGTTGTGGGGCGAGAGCAGCAGGCGGTCGGGTTCGCGGATGCCGAGCAGCGGACTGTCGGCGGCGAAGGGTTCGCGCGAGAAGACGTCGAGGGCCGCGCCGGCGATCGAACCCCGGTCGAGCGCTTCGGCCAGCGCCGCTTCATCGACGATGCCGCCGCGGGCGACGTTTATGAGGAGGGCCGAGCGTTTCATGACCGACAATTCCGGCGCGCCGATCAGTCCGCGGGTGCGGTCGTTCAGCGGGGCGTGGATCGAGACGATGTCGGAACGGCCCAGCAGTTCGGTGAGCGGAAGCGCGGGGTAAGGCTCTTCGCGCACGACGCCCGACGTCGAGGTGTAGCATACTTCGCAGCCGAATGCCGCCGCCAGCCGCGCCACCTCGCGGCCGATGGCGCCGAGTCCGACGATGCCCCATTTCGAGCCGTAGAGCTGGTGGGTGGGCAGTGCGAAATGGAACTGCTGTCCGGCGGCGGAGTAGGCGCCGCTCTTGACGTAACGGTCGTAATAGACGATGTTGCGGCGCAGTGCGATGGCCGCTCCGAGGGTGGTTTCGGCCACGGAGTGCGTCGAGTAGCCTGCGGCGTTCTTTACCTCGATCCCCAGCTCGGCCGCGGCTTCGAGGTCGATGTTGTTGGTTCCGGTGGCGGCCACGCAGATCAGCCGCAGCCGGGGCAGGGACCGAAGCGTTTCGCGGCGCAGGACCACCTTGTTGGTGATTATCACGTCGGCTTCGCGGCAGCGGTCGGGAAGCTCTTCCGGCGTCGTGCGGGCGTAACCCTTGTATTCGCCCAAGGCTTGGAGCCGGCCGAGGTCGGCGCCTCCGAGTGTGTACTCGTCCAGAAATACGATGTTCGGTTTCATAAGGATATGCGGTTTTAGTTCATTTCTCCGATCAGGCCTCGGATTACGACCGACGCGCAGCCGATGCCGAACAGCGCGGGGATGTAGGATATGGTGCCGACGTTCGACTTCTTGTTCTGCTCCTCGCAGAGGATCAGCGCCCCTTCGCGCATCGGTTCGGGCGAGTAGACGGCCCGGAAACCGCTGCGGACGCCGATTTTGTGGAGCCGCTTGCGCAGCATGTGGGCCAGCGGACAGTGGTGGGTCTTGGAGATGTCGGCGATCTCCATCTTCGTCGGGTCGGTCTTGGCCCCTGCGCCCATCGAGCTGACCAGCGGCAGCGAACGGTCCAAAGCACCCTTTATCAGCGCCAGTTTGGGCGAGAGGGTGTCGATGGCGTCCACTGCGTAGTCGTATTTCGCGGCGTCGAGCAGCAGGTCGGTCTCCTCGTCCTTGATATAGCGGCTGACCACCGTGAGTTCTATCTCCGGGTTGATGTCGCGCAGGCGTTCGGCCAGAATCTCGGCTTTCTGGCGGCCGACGGTCGAGTGGAGGGCGACCAGCTGGCGGTTGATGTTGCTCGGCGCCACGGCGTCGGCATCGGCGATGGTCATGCGGCCCACGCCGGCCCGGACGATCATCTCGGCGGCATAGGCGCCCACGCCGCCCAGCCCGACGACCAGTACGTGGGCCTTTCGGAGCAGGTCGAGTTTCTCTTTGCCGAGCAGCAACTCGGTGCGTTCAAGCCAATTATCCGTATTCATTTTCAATTGCTGTGTTCGTTTTATCGGGCCGGGAGCGGCGGCGTTCCGGCCGCCTTGTCCTGCCCTTGCGGCCCGGTCGTAAATATCCGTCCGTAGTTTTCCAGCGTCGCCCGTTGCAGTTCCTCCGGCGTGACGCCTTTTACTTTCGCGGCGCGCGCGTAGATTTCCTCGATCGGGACGTCGCTGTCGTCGGTTTCGAGAAAAAGCTGCGAGAGGGGCGTTTCGCGCAGGGATTCCAGCGTTTTGGGCGATGCGAAGGCACGCAGGCCGAACGAGAGGTAATAACCTTTTCCGACGGCCCGGCGGGCCTGTTCGGGCGATCCGATGAAGCCGTGGAAGATCGCTGCGCGGGGCCGGCAGGCGTCCAGTTCGCGCATGACCGGCTCGAAAGCCCTGACGCAGTGCAGAACCACGGGCAGCCGCCGTTCGCGCGCCAGCGCGAGCTGCGCCCTGAACGCCGCCAACTGTGTTTCACGGTCGGCGCCATGCACGAAATCGAGTCCCGTTTCGCCGACGGCCTGCACGTCGCCGAGCAACGGCACGATCGTGCTAACGTCTTCTTTGTCAGCATTCCACGGATGAATTCCGGCTGTCCGCAGTTCGATGCCGCGGCCGGTCGGGCGGTGGGTGTGTATGTTGACGAATCGATCGGTCATCGCGACAAATGTACGAATTTTAAGTAAATTAAAAAATAATAGATATTGCATACCGGATTCTCGGAAAAAATTCGTATTTTCGCCCGCGAATTATGGCTGTTAGCACACTAACAACGCACGACGAACCCAAAATATATCCAAACATAACAATCAAAATCTTTAACCATGTCGAAAATCATTACACTACGCAAGGGTCTCGACATCAATCTCCGGGGAAAGGCTCAGGAGTCTCTGGCCGACGCGCCGCTGGCTTCGGAGTATGCCCTCTCGCCTCTTGATTTCGAGGGCGTGACTCCCAAGTTGCTGGTTAAGGTGGGCGATGAGGTGAAAGCCGGTACGCCGCTGTTCTTCAACAAGTACAGCGAGCGCATCCTCTTCACGTCGCCCGTCAGCGGTACGGTTGCGGCCGTCAACCGCGGCGAGAAGCGCAAGATTCTCTCCGTGACCGTGACGCCCGCCTCCGTACAGAGCTACGAGGAGTTCGCGAAGCCCGATCTGCAGAAGGCTTCCCGCGAGGAGATTGTCGAGCTGCTGCTCAAGTCGGGTCTCTGGCCCATGATCGTGCAGCGACCCTACGGCGTTATCGCCGACCCGAACGACACGCCGAAAGCGGTCTTCATCTCCGCCTTCGATTCCGCGCCGCTGGCTCCGGACTACAACTACGTCCTGCGCGCCGAGCAGAAGAACCTCCAGACCGGTATCGACGTAATGCGCAAACTCACTTCGGGCAAGGTGCATCTTTCGGTGCGCGCCAAGGCCGAGGGGCAGATGACTGCGCTCAAGGGCGCCGAGACGCATGCCTTCGCGGGCAAGCACCCCGTCGGCAACGTCGGCGTGCAGATCCACCACATCGACCCCGTGAACAAGGGCGAAGTCGTGTGGACGGTCAACATTCAGGATCTGGCGATCATCGGCCGTCTGTTCAACGAGGGCCGCGTCGATATGACGAAGATCATCGCCGTGGCCGGCTCGGAGATCGAAAAGCCGCAGTACTGCCGCATCATCGCGGGCGCCAAGGTCGATTCGATCCTCAAGGGCAACGTGAAGCCTCAGAAGGAGGGCGACCATGTGCGCATCATTTCGGGCAACGTGCTCACGGGTACGAAAACCGCGGCCGACGGCTTCATCGGTTTCTATGCCAACCAGCTGACGGTGATTCCCGAAGGCGACAAGTTCGAGCTGCTGGGCTGGGCGATGCCCCGTTTCAACAAATTCTCCGTATCGCGCGCCTACTTCTCGTGGCTCTGCCCCAAGAAGGAGTACAATCTCGATACCAACATGAACGGCGGCGAGCGTCCGTTCGTGGTGACGGGCCTTTACGAGCGGTATCTGCCGATGGACATCTACCCGATGTACCTGCTCAAGGCGTGTCTCGCCGGCGACATCGACAAGATGGAAAACCTCGGCATCTACGAAGTGGTCGAAGAGGATTTCGCGCTTTGCGAGTTCGTCGATCCCTCGAAGATCGAGATTCAGCAGATCATCCGCGACGGTATTAACTTAATGATTAAGGAGGCTTAACGATGAGCGCATTACGCAATTTAGTAGACAAGCTCAAGCCCACGTTCACCAAGGGTGGCAAGCTGGGCTTCTTGGAATCGACGTTCGATGCGTTCGAAACGTTCCTGTTCGTACCCGACACGACGACTTCCAAAGGCGCGCATATCCGCGACTGCAACGACATGAAGCGTACGATGATCATGGTGGTCGTCGCCCTGATGCCGGCGCTTCTGTTCGGTTTCTATAACACGGGTTACATGCACTTCCTCTCGCAGGGCGTGCAGCCCGAATTCTGGGCTTCGCTCTGGTTCGGATTCCTCAAGGTGCTCCCCCTGATCGTCGTTTCGTACGTCGTGGGTCTGGGCATCGAGTTCGCATTCGCCCAGTTCCGCGGCCACGAGGTCAACGAGGGCTTCTTGGTGTCGGGTCTGCTGATCCCGATGATCATGCCGGTGGACATTCCGCTCTGGATGGTGGCTCTCTCGACCGCCTTCGCCGTCGTCTTCGGCAAGGAGGTGTTCGGCGGTACGGGCATGAACGTCTTCAATCCCGCGCTGCTGGCGCGCGCCTTCGCCTTCTTCGCCTATACGCCTTCGATGTCGGGCGCGACGGTGTGGATCGCGGGCATGACCTCCGGCGAGGGCGTGGTGGACGGCTTCTCCGGCGCAACGGCGCTCGAAAACCTGAGCACCACGGGCCAGATGGGCTATTCGGCCATGGACGCCTTCCTCGGTTTCATTCCGGGCTGCGTGGGCGAGACTTCGACGCTGGCGATCCTGATCGGCGCGGCGATCCTGCTCTTCACGGGCGTCGCTTCGTGGCGCACGATGGTCTCGGTATTCGTCGGCGGTCTGGCGATGGGCTATCTCTTCCAAGCGCTCGGCGTGACGACCTATCCGGCATGGTGGCACCTGATCGTCGGCGGTTTCGCTTTCGGTGCGGTCTTCATGGCCACCGATCCCGTCACCTCGGCGCAGACCGACAAGGGCAAATACATCGTGGGTCTGATGACCGGTGCGCTGGCCGTGCTGATCCGCGTGGTCAATCCGGCCTATCCCGAAGGCATGATGCTGTCGATCCTCTTCATGAATGCGCTGGCTCCGCTGGTGGACTACTATGTGGTCGAGGCGAACATCTCGCGCAGAAAGAAACGTGTTAAACTGGCAAAATAGGGGAGAATATGGCAACGAAAAAATTCAAATGCACCGTTTGCGGCTACATTCACGAAGGAGACGCCGCACCCGAAAAATGCCCGGTCTGCATGGCCCCCGCCTCGGCGTTCGTCGAACTGAAGGACGAGAAGAAAAAGGGGCTGTTCAGCGACAAGAACGGCAACGCATATATTATAATGTACTCGACGGTGATGGTGGTCATCGTAGCGACGCTGCTGGCCGTGGCCGCACTTTCGCTCCAGTCGCGCCAGTACGCCAACGAGCTGAACGAGAAGAAGCAGTCGATCCTTTCGTCGCTCTCGGCGCAGGGTGAGAATTACGACGCCTTCATCAAGGGCTACGTGCTCGACGCCGACGGCAACGAGCTCGAAGGCGAGGATGTCTTCGAGCTGCTGAAGGACCTTCAGGGCGCTTTCGATGACGGCAAGTTCCCCGTATTCGAAGCCGCCGACGGCCGCGTGGTGATTCCCGTGACCGGCATGGGCCTCTGGGGACCCGTCTGGGGCTATATCGCCCTCGAAAAGGATATGGACACCGTGGCCGGTATCATCATGGCCCACAAGGGCGAGACCCCCGGTCTGGGCGCCGAGATCGCAACGCCGAAATATCAGGCGCAGTTCGTCGGCAAGAAGATCTTCAAAGGCGACGAGTTCGTCTCCGTGAAACTGCGCAAGGGCGGCGCTCAGGACCCCGAACATGAGGTTGATGCCATTTCCGGCGGTACGAAGACCTCGGACGGCGTGACGGCGATGCTCTACAACAGCATGGAACACTACCTGCCGCTGCTCGAAGCCAAGCGCAAGGCCGCGGTCGAGCAGGTCGTATTTGCTCCCGTGCGGGATGAGTCTAACGAAGAAAATGTAGAAAACAATGAGTAAGAACGAAAAAGAGCCTTTGTTTTCGGCTAAGAACATGAAGTTCCTGACGGGGCCGTTCTCCGCGAACAACCCGGTCATCGTGCAGATTCTGGGTATCTGCTCGGCGCTGGCCGTCACCGTACAGCTCAAACCCGCCATCGTCATGGCCTTGTCCGTGACGGTCGTGACGGGATTCTCGAATCTGGTGATGTCGCTGCTGCGCAACGGCGTGCCCTCGCGCATCCGCATCATCGTACAGCTGGTGGTTATCGCCGCGCTGGTAATTCTGGTCGATCAGGTGCTTAAAGCCTACGTTTTCGAGGTTTCCAAGCAGCTGTCGGTTTACGTGGGCCTTATCATCACCAACTGTATCGTCATGGGCCGCATCGAGGCCTTCGCGCTGGCCAACAAGCCGTGGGCGTCACTGCTCGACGGTATCGGCAACGGTCTGGGCTACGGCCTGATTCTGGTGATCGTGGCTTTCTTCCGCGAGCTTTTCGGTTCGGGTTCGCTGCTGGGCTTCCGCATCGTTCCTGAGAGCTGGTATATCGCCGAGGGCGGTTTCTACTCCAACTGCGGCCTGATGCTCTTCCCGCCGATGGCGCTGATCATCGTGGGCTGCATCATCTGGGTGCACCGTTCGCGCAATAAGGATTTACAGGAAAAATAGGAGGGTAACGTATGGAATCATTGAATATCTTTATCCGGTCGATCTTTATCGACAACATGGTCTTCGCGTTCTTCTTCGGCATGTGTTCCTACATCGCCGTTTCGAAGAGCGTCAAAACCGCCCTCGGCCTCGGCGCCGCCGTTACGTTCGTAATGGTGATGACCGTGCCGCTGAACTACTTCCTGTATGAATACGTACTCAAGGCGGGCGCCCTCGCGTGGGCCGGGCTTCCGGACGTCAATCTGGACTTCCTGACCTTCATCGTCTTCATCGCCACCATCGCGGCTTTCGTGCAGCTGGTGGAGATGGCCGTCGAGAAGTTCTCGCCGACGCTTTACAGCCAGCTGGGCATCTTCCTGCCGCTGATCGCCGTGAACTGCGCCATCATGGGCGGCTCGCTCTTCATGCAGCAGAAAGTCGATGCGCTGGAGCTTACGTCGCTCTGGCAGTCGATCGTCTACGGTCTGGGCTCCGGTCTGGGCTGGTGGCTGGCTATCGTGATGATGGCCGCGATCCGCGAGAAGACGACTTACTCGCAGATTCCTGCGGCGCTCAAGGGGCCGGGTATCGCCTTTATCATCACCGGCCTGATGGGTATCGCCTTCATGATCTTCTCCGGTATTCAGTTCTAACCTTAAAAGAGATTCGGAAAACATGGAATTGACTATTATAGTTGCAATCATTGCCTTTCTGGCTGTAACCCTCCTCTTGGTGGGGCTGCTTCTCTTCGCAAAGGCTAAACTGACCTCGTCGGGCGAAGTGACCATCGACATCAACGACGGCGAGAAGGTCATCACCGCCGAGAGCGGCTCGACGCTGCTTTCGACGCTGGCCAACAACAAGGTGTTCCTGCCTTCGGCCTGCGGCGGCGGCGGTTCGTGCGGCATGTGCAAATGTCAGGTGCTCGAAGGCGGCGGCGATATTCTGCCGACCGAAACCGGATTCATTTCGCGCAAGCTGGCCAAGGACCACTGGCGTCTGGGCTGTCAGGTCAAGGTGAAGGAAAACCTCAGGATCAAGGTGCCCGAAGCCGTGCTCGGTGTCAAGAAGTGGGAGTGTACGGTCGTCTCCAACCGCAACATTTCGACCTTCCTCAAGGAGTTCGTCGTGAAGCTGCCCGAAGGCGAGAACCTCAAGTTCCGCAGTGGCGGTTACATTCAGATCGACATCCCGAAGTACGACGCCATCAAGTTCTCGGACATGGACGTCGATGAGAAGTACCGCGCCGACTGGGACAAGTTCAAGATGTGGGATCTGGTTACGACCAACCCCGAAGACACGTTCCGCGCCTACTCGATGGCCAACCACCCGGCCGAGGGCAATATCATCATGCTCAACATCCGTATCGCCACTCCGCCGTTCGACAAGGCGACGGGCGGCTTCATGAAGGTCAATCCGGGTATCTGCTCGTCGTATGTCTTCTCGCGCAAGCCGGGCGACAAGATCACGATTTCGGGTCCTTACGGCGAGTTCTTCCTGCCGGACGACCTGCCCGATACGCAGGAGCTGATCTTCATCGGCGGCGGCGCCGGCATGGCGCCCATGCGCAGCCACCTGATGCACCTGTTCAAGACCGAGAAGACCAAGCGTCCCGTTTCGTTCTGGTACGGCGCGCGTGCGCTGAAGGAGGTTCCCTATCTCGACGAGTTCCACGCCATCGAGAAGGATTTCCCCAACTTCTCGTTCAATCTGGCGCTCGACCGTCCCGATCCCGAAGCGGACGCCGCAGGCGTGAAGTACACGCCGGGCTTCGTCCACAACGTGCTGTATGAGAATTACCTGAAGAACCATCAGGCGCCTGAGGACTGCATCTACCTCATGTGCGGACCTCCGATGATGATCGCTTCGGTGGTGAAGATGCTCGACAGTCTCGGCGTGCCGCCCGAAAATATCCTCTACGACAACTTCGGTTCGTAATCCGATTTGTCGGTATTCGAATCCCCGGACAGCTGTCCGGGGATTTTTTTGTGCTACGGAACGGTCCCTTTGCGGGGGCGGCGTTTCGGGAATTTTATTATATTTGTAGTAATAACCTTAAAACCAAATTCTATTGAAATGAACATTCCTTCCATTTTCTGGTTCATTCCCGCTGCCGCGGTTATCGCCCTGTTGCTGGCTTGGGCGTTTTACCGTGCGATGAAGCGCGAGGATGAAGGCACGCCGCGCATGCGCGAGATCGCCGGGCACGTGCGCCGGGGCGCCATGGCCTACCTGCGCCAGCAGTACAAGGTCGTCGCCATCGTATTCGTGGTGCTGGCGCTGTTTTTCGCCTATCTGGCCTACGGCGCCGGGGTGCAGAACCCGTGGGTGCCCTTCGCCTTCCTGACGGGCGGATTCTTTTCGGGACTGGCCGGCTATTTCGGCATGAAGACCGCGACCTACGCTTCGGCGCGTACGGCCAACGCCGCGCGCCAGTCGCTCGACCGCGGCCTGAAGGTCGCATTCCGCAGCGGCGCGGTGATGGGGCTGGTCGTAGTGGGGCTGGGCCTGCTCGACATTTCGTTCTGGTACGTCATCCTCGAATATTTCGTCGATGTCACCGGACCGCAGAAACTCGTCGTCATCACGACCACCATGCTGACCTTCGGCATGGGCGCTTCGACGCAGGCGCTCTTCGCGCGCGTCGGCGGCGGCATCTATACCAAGGCGGCCGACGTGGGCGCCGACCTCGTGGGCAAGGTCGAGGCGGGAATTCCCGAAGACGACCCGCGCAATCCCGCGACCATCGCCGACAATGTGGGCGACAACGTGGGCGACGTGGCCGGCATGGGCGCCGACCTTTACGAAAGCTACTGCGGCTCGATACTCGCCACCGCGGCTCTCGGAGCCGCCGCCTTCGCTTCGGCGGACGGGATGGCCATGCAGCTGCGCGCCGTGCTGGCGCCGATGCTGATCGCTGCCGTGGGCATCGTGCTTTCGATCATCGGCATCTTCCTCGTGCGCACCAAGGAGGGCGCCACGATGCGCGAACTGCTCCGTTCGCTGGGTGTGGGCGTCAATTTCAGTTCGCTGCTGATCGCCGGCGCGACGTTCGGCATCCTCTATCTGCTGGGAATCGAGAACTGGATCGGACTGTCGTTCTCGGTCATCACGGGACTCTTGGCCGGCATCATCATCGGGCAGGCCACCGAGTATTACACCTCGCACTCCTACAAGCCGACGCAGAAGATCGCCGGAAGCGCACAGACGGGACCCGCCACCGTGATTATCGCGGGTATCGGGTCGGGCATGATCTCGACGGCTGTTCCGGTCCTGACGATCGGCGTGGCGATTATCCTCGCCTACCTTTGCGCCATCGGCTTCGACATGGAGCATATCATGTCTGCGCAGAGCATGTCGCTGGGCCTTTACGGCATCGGCATCGCCGCGGTCGGCATGCTCTCGACGCTGGGCATCACCCTCGCCACGGACGCTTACGGCCCGATCGCCGACAATGCCGGCGGCAATGCCGAGATGAGCGGGCTGGGACCCGAAGTGCGCGCAAACGCACCGATGCGCTCGACGCGCTGGGCAACACGACGGCCGCCACGGGCAAGGGCTTCGCCATCGGTTCGGCCGCGCTGACGGCCCTTGCGCTGCTGGCCTCCTATATCGAAGAGATACGCATCGGACTGCTGCACAACGGCGTGACGGCCCTCGACCTGCCCAACGGCACGACGCAGCTGGTCGAGAAGGCTTCGCTCCTCGATTTTATGGAGTATTACCACGTGTCGCTGATGAATCCGACGGTGCTGATCGGCGTGTTTGTCGGCGCGATGATGTCGTTCCTGTTCTGCGGCCTGACGATGAACGCCGTGGGGCGTGCGGCCCAGAGCATGGTGAACGAGGTGCGCCGCCAGTTCCGCGAGATCAAGGGCATCCTTACGGGCGAGGGCACTCCCGACTATGCCCGGTGCGTCGAGATTTCGACGCGCGGCGCCCAGCGCGAGATGCTGCTGCCGAGTCTGCTGGCTATCGCCGTGCCGGTGGTCGTCGGCTTGGTGTTCGGCGTGGCGGGCGTCATGGGACTGCTTGTCGGCGGCCTGAGTTCGGGCTTCGTGCTGGCCGTGTTCATGGCCAATGCGGGCGGCGCGTGGGACAACGCCAAGAAGATGGTCGAAGAGGGGCATTTCGGCGGTAAAGGCTCCGACTGCCACAAGGCGACCGTCGTGGGCGATACTGTGGGCGACCCCTTCAAGGATACGTCGGGTCCGTCGCTCAATATCCTCATCAAACTGATGTCGATGGTCTCGATCGTCATGGCCGGCCTGACGGTGGCTTTCCACCTTTTTTAGTCTGCCGGAATCCCTTGCTGCGACGGCTGCCCGCAAATGCGGGCGGCCGTCGCTGATTCGGCGGGAGTGCGGATTCGAAACGAAGCATGCCGTCTGCCGTTTGCCGTTCGCCGTTGTCTGTTTACCGCATTCTGCCCGTCGCTTTATCGTTCGCTTTTTGCCTGCGGGATTCCTGTGCCCGCTGCTTTGCGTCTGTCGCTTAGCGTCCGTTGTTTCTTGGCTGCCAGTCCGCTGCGTTGTTGTTTGCTTTTCCGCCGGTTGTCCGCAGCCGGCCTCTCTCCGGCGGCGGTTCTCTGCGCGTCGCTTTGTATCTGCCGCACCGCCGTCCGCCGCCATATGTGAAAAAGCCTTTCGGCCATAACGGACGAAAGGCTTTCGTGTGTCGGAAGATGATGTTATCCGGAGGTGCCGTTATTTCTTGTTCGCGCCGCTTTCGAGAATCGAGACGATGGAGTAGAGCGTGAAGCAGATGGCGCCGAATCCCGTCAGTACGCGCGCCGGAACGAAGTATTTGGTTTCGAACAGCGCCGCTTCGTAGAGGAACGCGGCGAGGAAAAGGCACGCCAGCGCCGTGAGTACCGGAATGATCGGGATGCGGTTGGCCAGCGGGAAATCGGCGTGCCAGATTTTCGCCAGCAGGATCACCTTGCTCGAAATGCTCCAGCAGATCAGCGCCAGTCCGATCAGTACGAAGCCCACGAAATTGATCGACTCGCCCCGGAATGTGAAGATCAGGATCAGCCCCAGCACGAAAGCCAGTCCGCCCATGCAGAGCACCAGACTCATCCAGCGGCGGCGTTCGCCCATCGTGTAGCTGCCCCGTGCCTGCCGGGCGATGCTGGCGACCAGCGCGATCAGCGAGGTGCAGACGCAGGCGATGCCGAACATGACGCTGCCCGCGACGATATGCGCCGGGAGCGTCCCGATCGAAAACAGCAGGATGCACCAGAGCCATGCTCCGGCGGCCACGGCCGATACGATGAAGATCAGCAGCGAGCTTTGTCCGCGCGAGAATCCCGCAGGATTGATCGAGAAGCTGCTGTCGCCTGAGTTTTTGGGAATCAGGCTGAATCTGGTCGAGGAGGTGGCGGCCGTCGAGACGCAGGCCGTGATGAGTCCGAGTCCGCAGACCACATGCCCCGTGACGTATGCGCCCGTCATGTTCGACGTGATGATGAAGATTCCGCAGATGACCGTCATGGCGGCGAAAGCGTAACCGACGGCCGGGAAAAGGTACTTCGCGGCGGCGCTGTAGGTGCCGATGATCTGGCGGATGATGGTCGCGGCCGTGCAGTAGAGCGCGACGCAGATCGAGCCGAGGAAAAAGACGACGGGACCTGCGATCAGCCGTGAAGGATCGCTTCCGGCGGCGAAGACGTAGGCTCCGTAACCGAAACAGAATGCCGCCATCGCGAGGGGTATGGCGCGGAAAAGAATGCTTATGCCGTGGTTCATAAACTGAGTTTTTGTTCGAACGCAGACCTGCAAATCCCGAACCAAAGAAAAAATGGCTATCTTTACGCCATGAAAAATATCGTTTTCGACCTCGGCGGGGTGCTTTTCGCCCGCGACAAAAATAAGTCCACGCAGGAATTCCATGAATTTTTCAGCTTCATCCGCTCGGAGCGGATGCCCCTTTTCTGGGAGGAGTACGACCGGGGCGCATCGACGCTCGGCGAGGTGACCGACATTCTCGCCCGGACGACCGGCTGCCCGCGCGAAAAGTGCGAACGGTTCCTGCTGCTGTCGATCGACATGCAGGAGCCCGTCGCGCCGACCGAACGGCTCGTTGGCGACCTGAAGGCCGCGGGGTACAGGCTTTACGTGCTTTCGAACATGTCGCGCGAGTTCATCGCCTTCCTGCGCCGTTTTCCCGTCTACCGGCTTTTCGACGGCGAGGTGGTCTCCTGCGAGGAGGGGACGGTAAAGCCCGAACCGCGGATTTACGAAATCCTGCTGGAACGCTACGGACTCGATCCCGCCGAAACCCTTTTCATCGACGACCGCGCGGCGAATATCGCCGCCGCCGAAGGGCTGGGCATCGCCGGATACCTTTTCGACCACCGGAATCCCGCCGCCGCATGCGACGAGCTGCGCCGCAGGCTGCTGTAACAATAGGAAGCGATAAAAATAAGAGAGGCCGGTTTTCACCGGCCTCTCTTTGCATTGCAGTCTCTCGGAGACTTAGTTGAACGTGTAGCGGATGCTGAACATGGCCGACCAAGTCGCAACCGTGCTCGCATACTTCGACCAAACGGGCTTGGTGAAGTTGTAGGCGTTGGTCTTGGTGTTGTATTTCAGAATCTGCGACGATTCGAGACGGTCGATGCCGCACCAGTTGCGGTTGATCAGGTTGGCGAGGTTGTTGATATCGACGCCCAGCGTGATCGTGTTGCGCTTGCCGTTGATATTGATGTAGAAATCCTGCGAGAATTTGAAATTCACCATGTGCTGCCACGGCATCACGGCGCCGCCGCGCTTCGAGTATTCGCCGATGTGCTTCGACAGGTAGGAATCCTTGTTGATGAATGCCCAGAAGTCGTTTTTCTGGTCGGCGGCCGAGTAGATGACCTTGCCGTTGTCCACCAGATCGGCGAACGTCATCTTGTCGAGCTGTTCGCGGGTCGGGATGTAGAGAAGCAGGGCTGCACCGCCGTCGCCGGTGACGTTACCCATCGTATAGGAGTAGCGCGAGTAGGAGTAACCGCCGATATAGCCGTGCTGGAACGCTTCGTAGTAGAGTCCGAAGTTCGATGCGCCGTTCTTCTGCGCCAGACGGTAGCCTACGTTGAAGAGAATGCGGTGGGGCGATACGTACGATGCGTATCCCAGTTCGGGCGTGTTCGAACCGTTGCGGTTGAACGTATTGGTGTTATATGCCGAAGTCACTTGGTCGCCGATGCCGTCGATCACGTTCTTGGCGCTCGAATAGGTGTAGGCAGCCATCAGCGAGAGACCGAAGCCCCAGCGTTTCGACACCTGAGCGGAAACCGATGCGTAATATCCGTCGATATCGGCGTTGTTGATCAGGTAAGGATTGATGGAGTATTTCTCTTCGGGATTCTTGTTTCTGATATTCTGGCTCTTCCATGCCTTGCGCAGGGCAGGTTCGCCCGGAAGCTGAATGCCTGCGGGGTCCTCTTCGATACCGAGTTTGGTTACGGTTACCGAGTTGAAATCCTTGTTGTAGATTCCCTCGATATTCAGGTCAACGTCACCCGGCAGTTTCAGATCCAGCGCCAGCGAGGTCTTCCACGTGGAGGGCATCTTGAGCTTCTTGTCCAGAATGGTAGGCTGCGTGTTGGCCGCCAGATCCTGCTGTTTGTAGGGGCCGCCGTAAATGTTCTTCAGCATGTCGTTGACGTTGGTGTGGAAGCTGGGCATGCGCGAATCGCCCTTGTAGAGCGAGAGTCCGTTCTGGATGCAGTTGCTGTTTCCGGCCACCGACACCAGCCATACGAACGGCAGACGGCCGTTGAAGACGCCCGTACCGCCGCGGAGAATGTATTTGCGTTCGCCGGTCATATCCCAGTTGAAACCTACGCGGGGAGCTACGGCCAGACGTGCTTTGGGCATGTCCGAGGTCTTATAGCCGCCGTAGTTGGCGAAAGCCTGCGTGAAGTCCTTGTTCTCGTTGTTGTCGATGGAGGGGTAGGAGGGCACCTCGAAACGGATGCCGACCGTCGCCTTGAAGCGCTCGCTGAAATTGATCTCGTCCTGCAGGTAGATCGAATACTGCATGTAGGTGAACTGGGGATACTCCTGAGCCAGCGCGTCGTTGTTGCCGTGGGCGATACGGAACGCCAGCGGTTCGCGGTCGTTCTTGAAATCGTCCCATGTCTCATAGACATAGTAGCCGGCGCCGCCCTGCAGGTAGCCGTTCTTGGCCACGTTGTGCTCGAACTGCAGACCGGCGACGAAACGGTTCTTGCCGACCGTATAGCCGATTTCGTCCGTCACGACGTGCGTGCTGACCTCGCGCAGGTTGCCGTACGTGAAGGGGTCGAGACCGAACGAGGCGTATACGGCGCGGTTGCCTTGGTATTCTTCCAGAATGTCTACGGTCGGGAAGAGCTTGCCGTCGTAGCTGCGCGGCTCGTACTGATGCGAGTAGGTGTAGCGCAGCGTGTTGGTCAGACGGCCTTCGAGGAAGCGCGAATTCAGCTCGGCGGCTACCGACGTGAAGTTCTGCTCCTGATAGTAGCGCGAATTCTGGAAATACATGGCGTAATTCGAAGTACGGCCGTAGTCGTTGCGGTCATAGGCCAGTTTGCTGTCCAGCGGGCTGATCGAACTGGACGGCGACGACGAATACTTGTTCTGCGTACGGCTGAAGCGTACGTTGAGCGAGTTGTTGCGGTTGATGTTCCAGTCTACGCGGGCCATGAGTTTGTAGCCGGGCGTTTTTACCGAATAGCCTTGGTAGGGACCGGGGTTGTAGCCGTATTTGTCGATCAGGAAATTGCTGATTTCGTCGAGTTTTTCGACCGTCGGACGGTTGTACTGCGAGCCGCCGCCGAAGCTCTGGCCGTCGCTGGTGCGTGCCAGACGCGACGTTCCCGGCGTGGTGTTCCACTCGCGCTCGAAGTTGGCGAACACGAAGAGCTTGTCCTTGACGATCGGGGCGCCGATGCTGAAGCCGAGGGTGGTGTTGCGCATTTCGCTCAGCGACAGTTTGCCGCCGTCGTACTTGTCGCCCTGAAGCTGGTCGCTCTTGGCGAAAACATATGCCGAAGCCTTGAATTCGTTGGTTCCCGACTTGGTTACGGCGTTGATCGCACCGCCCGTAAAGCCGCTCTGGCGAACGTCGTAGGGGGTGACCGATACCGACATCTGCTCCAGTGCGTCGAGCGAGATGGGCGAGCCGCCTGCGGGCAGGTTGCCGCCGATGCCGAAGGCGTTGTTGAACGCGGCGCCGTCGACCGTTACGTACGACTGACGGTAGTTACCGCCGCCGATCGCCAGACCCGACGTGGTGGTCGAAGCCTGCGGCGTGAGTTTCATGATGTCGTTCATGCTGCGGCTTACCGAAGGCATCAGCTCGATCTGCTCGCTGGAGATGCTCGTAACGGCGCCTGCGCGGTTTACGTTCATCGAGCTGTTGCGGCCGTCGGCCGTAACGACTACTGCTTCGAGCGTCTGGCTGTCCTTCAGGAAAGCGTTGCGCGTGAGGGTTTCGCCCAGCTGCAGTTCGAGTCCGGGGAACTCGACGCCCTGATAACCCACGAACGAGAAGGTCACGGTGTAGGGACCGCCCGTACGCAGGCCCTGCAGGTTGTAGCGGCCGTCCTTGTTGGTCACGGCGCCGTACTGCGTACCCGAAGGGGTGTGCACGGCGATAACGGTGGCGCCGGCGAGGGGCTGGCCCTGTTCGTCGGTAACCGTACCGTTCATGCCCGAAGTCGTCACCTGCGCGGAAGCCGCGGCGACGGTGAAAATCGAGAGCATCAGAATGAAAAGTTTCTTCATACCAAATAATTTAGTTAATAAAAAAGGGTTTTGTTATCGTTTTCGTTGCATTTGCGATTCGCTTCCCTGCCGCAGACCCCTGCAAGGCCGTTTTCCGGAGTGTCCGTAAAAGCAGAGAGGGATACACCTCGTCCGGAGTATCCCTCGTTACTTATATTATATAGCCACGATGATCTAGTTGCGTTCGTTTTCGCACGTTATAAAAGCCACCCCCCCCCGCATATATACGGAAAAGATGCGAACAGACCGATATGTTGACTAAGTCAGCCATAAGTTTCATAGCACAAATATAAATCAAATATTCCGACGCCGCAATAGAATATGCGAAATTTTTATCAAACAAATTTTCAGTGCGTTGCCGGGGCCGTCGGGAGGGCTTCCGGCACGTTCCTTGCGCCCGCTGCGGCGTATGCGGAACTTCAGGGAAAGATACTGGCGCTATTCGCTTTTCGTGCTGATCCTCGGACTGGGGATCACGATCTGCATCGAGCTGACTCCGTTTCTGGGCGGTCTGCTCGGCGCGGCGACGATCTACGTGCTGCTCCGGCGGCAGATGCAGGTCCTGACGGCCTGCCGCCGCTGGCGGCGCAGTCTTGCCGCCTCGCTGCTGCTGGCCGAGGCGGTGCTCTGTTTTCTGGTCCCCATCAGCCTGATCGTCTGGATGGTAGTCAATCAGGTGCAGGACATCACGCTCCGGCCCGATTTGATCATTACGCCGCTCAAGCACATCGCGGCGCTCATTCACGAGAAAACCGGCTACAACCTCTGGCAGGAGGAGAACATCTCCTCGATGATCGGCATGATTCCCAAGCTGGGGCAGTGGGTCGTGTCGAGCATTTTCGATTTCGGGGTCAATATCGTCGTGCTGCTGTTCGTGCTTTACTTCATGCTCATCGGCGGCCGCCGCATGGAGGAGTACTGCCGCGAGATACTTCCCTTCGACAGCTCGGTGAGCGGCAGCGTCATGCGCGAAGTGCATATGATCGTCCGCTCGAACGCCATCGGAATCCCCCTGCTGGCCGTGGTGCAGGGTATCGTGGCCTACATCGGCTACCTGATCTTCGGCGCTCCCAGTCCGCTGTTCTGGGGTGTGCTGACCTGCTTCGCGACGATCATCCCGATCTTCGGCACGGCGCTGGTCTGGCTGCCGCTGGCCGGATACATGGCCCTTGCGGGCGAGTGGGGGCCGGCCGTGGGGCTGACGCTGTACGGCGGACTGGTGGTGACGCACGTGGACAACGTCGTGCGTTTCGTGATGCAGAAGAAGCTGGCCGACACGCACCCGCTCGTGACGATCTTCGGCGTATTCATCGGCCTCTCGCTCTTCGGGTTCATGGGGGTTATCTTCGGTCCGCTGCTGCTTGAGATGTTCGTCTTCTGCGTCAATATCTTCAAGAAGCGCTACCTCGACGGCACGCCTGATAAACAGCTCTTTGTGCCCGGCGGCGCTGTCAGGGCGCATGGCCCGGAAGCCCCTGCGGGGCGGGGTGTTTACGAAAAGTAATCTTTTCGGTCGTTTTTTGTGAAAATTCCGTGCAAAATAGTTGGAATTTGAAATTGTTTATTATCTTTGTTATTGGAATAACAGTAAAGACGGGAAACAAGAACCCTTAATTCAAATATCACAATGGCGAGAAATCTCAAAATCAGAGACCTTACGTTGCGCGACGGACAGCAGTCCTCGTTCGCGACGCGCATGTCGCAGGCGCAAGTAGACCGCTGCCTGCCGTACTACAAAGATGCAAATTTCTATGCGATGGAGGTCTGGGGCGGTGCCGTGCCCGACTCGGTGATGCGCTATCTCAATGAGAATCCGTGGACGCGTCTGGAGACCATTCACAAGGCCGTCGGCAACGTGTCGAAACTCACGGCCCTGTCGCGCGGCCGCAACCTGTTCGGCTACGCTCCCTATCCCGACGACGTGATCGACGGCTTCTGCCGCAACTCGATCGAGAGCGGGCTGGGCATCATGCGTATTTTCGACGCCCTGAACGACGTGGACAACGTCAAATCGACGGTCAAGTACGTCAAGCAGTACGGCGGCATCGCCGACTGCGCGGTTTGCTATACGGTCGATCCGAAATACCCCGAACCCGGTTTCTTCGCCAAGCTCATGGGCAAAAAAGGCCATGAGCAGGTCTTCACCGACGCCTATTTCCTCGACAAGGCCAAGCAGATGGCCGCGTTGGGCGCCGACATGATTACGATCAAGGACATGTCGGGTCTGATTCCGCCGCGCCGCGTCGCTACGCTGGTCAAGCTGTTCAAGAAGAACATCGACATTCCGGTCGATTTCCATACCCACTGTACGCCCGGCTACGGCCTTGCATCGGTACTTGCGGCGATCATCGCCGGCGTCGATGTCGTCGATACCAACTGCTGGTATTTCGCCGAAGGTACGGGCGCCCCGGCCATCGAGCTGGTGCACGTCTTCTGCAAGAAGCTCGGCGTCGATACCGGTGTGAACATGGAGGCCGTCGCCAAGATCAACACCCTGCTGCGCGAGATCCGCAAGGAACTCAACCAGTCGGTATTCGGCACGGAGAAACCCGAACCCAAGCCCTTCAATCCGCTCACCGACACGCTGCCCGCCGAGATCGACGCGCTGTTCGACAAGGCGATCAAGGCCGCTCAGGCCGACGATGAGGCCGCGACGATCGACGCCTGCCGCAAGATCGAGGCTTACTTCGGCTTCCCGGCACCCAACGAACTGGTGCAGAAGGCCGAGATTCCCGGCGGCATGTATTCGAACATGGTCGCCCAGCTCAAGCAGCTCAAGGCCGAGGACATCCTGCCGCGCGCCATGGAGCTGATTCCCTCGGTGCGTCTGGCCGCGGGTCTGCCGCCGCTGGTGACCCCGACTTCGCAGATCGTGGGCGCGCAGGCCGTGAACTGCGCCCTCGACGAGAAGGCCGGACGTCCGATGTACACCAACAAAAGCTCGCAGTTCGTGGGGCTGGTGAAGGGTGAGTACGGACATACGCCCGTGAAGATCGACCCCGAATTCCGCTTCAAGATCTGCGGCGTCCGCGAGGAGACTCCCTACGATACGTCGAAATACCAGATGCAGCCCAATCCGGAGCTTCCCGAAGCCGGCGGCGTGAAACTCGCCGCAAACGAGAAGGAGGTCCTGCTGCTCGAACTCTTCCCGCTGGTCGCCAAGAACTTCCTGACGGACATGAAGGTCAAGGCCTACGCCGCTTCGAAGCCTGCGGAACCCAAGGCCGAGGAGAAGAAGGCCGAGGAGAGTGTTGCGGCCGCCATTACGGGCAATACCGTTACGGCGCCGCTGCCCGGCCGCATCATCGAATTCAAGGTGAAGGTCGGCGATACGGTAAAAGCGGGTCAGGAAATCGTTGTTCTCGAAGCCATGAAGATGGAGAACTCCGTGACGACCGATTACGCCGGCACCGTCAAGCAGATTCTGGCGCATCCCGGCGACAACGTGGCCACCGACGCCGTGCTGGTCGAGATCGTATAGTTCCCTCCGGCCTGTTTATCCGAAGAAAAGCTGCCCGCGTTCTGCGGACGGCTTTTTTGATTGCGGATTCGGTAAATATCGCTATATTTGTTCCATCGATTAATTTAACCTCAGATTTATGGCATTTTTCAAAGAATTCAAGGAGTTTGCCCTCAAGGGAAACGTGATGGACATGGCCGTCGGCGTAATCATCGGCGGCGCTTTCGGCAAAATCGTGTCGTCGCTGGTGAATGACATCCTGATGCCGCCGATCGGGGCGCTGATCGGCAATACCGACTTCTCGCAGCTGCGGCTCGATATTTCGAAGTTCCGCGACATGACTTCGAGCGCCGTGCATGCCGTCGGCGATGCCGTGACGGGTGGAGGCGAGACGGTGGCGCAGGCCGCCGTCGAACCCGTCTACTGGAATTACGGCGCTTTCATCCAGCAGTGCATCGACTTTACGATTCTGGCGTTCTGCGTCTTCATGATGGTGAAATTGATGAACCGCCTGATGAAGAAGAAGGAGGAGGCCCCTGCGCCCGCCGCCGGGCCGGTGCTGTCCAAAGAGGAGCAGCTGCTCACCGAAATCCGCGACCTGCTGAAGGCGCAGAAGAAATAGGGGATGTCTCCCCGAAAAGAGGAGTCCGGCCTATTGGTCGGACTCTTTTTTGTGCGAGTACTCCTGCAGTACGTAGGTCGTGAAGATCGGGAAGAACATCATGCCCAGCGAGGGGAGCATCACGCAGAATATCTTGCCGATGGTCGTCACGGGGAATATCTCGGCCCCGACGGTCGTGACGTTCATCCACGCCCACCACAGCGCGTTGCCGAAACCGTGGAGCTTGCTGTTCACGAGTATTTCGTAATCGTAGAAGACCAGCGCCGAAATATAGGTGAAGACGACCACGGTGAAGATGTAGGCGAAGAAGAGTTTTCGGACCTTGTTGTCCACGAGCCACTGCACCACGATGTAAAATGCGAGGAACGCCCGCATCAGCGGCATGATGCCGATCAGCGTGGCCCAGTAGCGGGGGAGTTCGGCGCTGCTCCAGTCGATGATGTTCAGATAGGGTATCGAAATCAGCAGTACGAGGAAATTGCGGCCGAAGAAGCGGGCTTTGCGCTCCGAGGCTGCCCACCGTACGAAGAAATCGCACAGGAACAGAATGCAGACTACGAGCTGGATGATCAGGTAGTTGCGTGAAAAGTGCATGTGGTCGCCGGCGATTATTTCCCACGAGATGGCGGCGAGCAGGACCACTCCTGCGATTACCTTGAGGATGCTCAGGCAGTTACGGATTTCCGTGCGTGTAGATTCTGACAGGGACATATTTTCAGTTTACGTGCACTGGGCTCAAAATCAGTGCCAAAGCGTCTGAATGCGAATTTTCCGTCGATTTTTTGTCCGAAGATTTTGCACGATCGAAAATTTCTATTACCTTTGCACTCGCTTTGATAGCAATGGCGGGTTAGCTCAGCTGGTTAGAGCGCATGATTCATAATCATGAGGTCCCGAGTTCAAGTCTCGGACCCGCTACGGAAAAAAGCGACCGCGACATTTGTCGCGGTCGCTTTTTGTTTTTGCGCTGTTTGTTTCCCTCCTCAGCTGTGCCGCCGGGCCAGCTCTTTTTCGAGGTCGGCGACCGAACAGCCGGTCGCTTCGAGCAGCACCAGCAGGTGGTATACGAGGTCCGACGCTTCGTAAATCATCGCCTCGCGGTTACCCGCCACGGCTTCGATCACGGTTTCGACGGCCTCTTCGCCTACTTTCTGTGCGATTTTGTTCACGCCGCGGTCGAACAGCCTGCTGGTGTACGATCCTTCGGGCATCTCGGCGTGCCGGCCCCGAATCACGCTCTGGAGGTAACGGATGAAGCCTTCGGTTTCGGGCGCGGCCCCCGCGAAGCAGCTCTTGGCGCCTGTGTGGCAGGTCGGGCCGTGGGGGATGACGCGGATCAGAAGCGTGTCGTCGTCGCAGTCGGCCGTGACCGAAACGATGTCGAGATAGTTGCCGCTGGTCTCGCCTTTGGTCCAGAGACAGCCCCGCGTGCGGCTGTAGAAGGTGACGCGGCCTTCTGTCAGGCTTTTTTCGTAGGCTTCGCGGTTCATGTAGCCGAGCATCAGCACCTGCAGGGTGCGGTCGTCCTGTATGACGGCGGGAATCAGCCCGTCGGTCTGTTTTGCGGAGTCGAGTTCCGCAAAGGGTTTTGCTTTGATTTTCATGGCGTTTATAATCTTACGTTGATGTTTTGCCGGTGCAGTTCCCGTTTGAGCGCGGGAATCGGAATTTCGTTGTAGTGGAAGATGCTGGCCGCCAGCGCCGCGTCGGCCCTGCCGAGCGTCAGCACGTCGGCGATATGCCGCACCGAGCCTGCCCCGCCCGAAGCGATGACCGGAATGGGTAGTTCGGCCAGCCGTGCGAACGTTTCGCAGGGGTAGCCGTCGCGGGTGCCGTCGTGGTCCATTGACGTGAAGAGAATCTCGCCCGCGCCGCGCCGCCATACTTCGTGCGCCCATGCGAACAGTTCGCGCTCGGTGAGCCGCTTGCCGCCGTGGGTCGTGACGCGCCACACGCCGTCGATCTTTTTGGCGTCGATGGCCGCGACGACGAACTGCGAACCGTATTTCGACGCGATGGCGTCGATCAGCGCCGGATCGCGCACGGCGGCGCTGTTTACCGTGACCTTGTCGGCTCCCGCGTCGAGCAGCCGGCCTGCGTCCGCGACCGATGCGATGCCGCCGCCCACGGTGAACGGAATGTCGATGCGCGCCGCGATGCGCGATACCAGCCCGGTGAAGGTGCCGCGCCCCTCCTCCGTGGCGCTGATGTCGAGATACACCAGCTCGTCGGCCCCTTCGGCTGCGTATTTCGCGCCGAGTTCCACCGGGTCGCCGACGTTTTTCAGCTCCGCGAAGTTGATCCCTTTGACCGTCTGCCCCTCGCGGATGTCGAGACAGGGAATTATGCGTTTTGCAAGCATCGCTTCAGTTCTTCGAGTGTGATACGTTCTTCGTAGAGGGCTTTGCCGACGATGACGCTGCGCAGGCCCGCGCCGTCGAGCGCCTCGATGTCGGCCATCGAGCCGATGCCGCCGCTTACGGTGATCTCCACGCCGGGAAACTCTCCCTGAAGTGCGGCGTAAAACTCCGCCGATGCGCCGCAGAGCATGCCGTCGCGGGCGATGTCGGTGCAGATTACCTGCGCGAGTCCCTGCGGCGCGAACTGCGCGATCAGCTCCTGAGCCGAGAGCTCGGACGCTTCCGTCCAGCCCTGAACTGCTGCTTTGCCGTCGCGTATGTCGGCTCCGAGAATCAGCTTTCCCGGCCCGAATTCCGCGAGCCATCCGGCGAAAAGCTCCGGCCGGCGTACGGCGACGCTTCCGCAGATGGCGCGGCGTGCGCCCGCGTCGAATACGCTGCGGAGCGCCTCGGTGCTTTTGATGCCGCCGCCGTACTGCACTTCGAGCGCGGTTTTCGACGCTATGCGTTCCAGCACGGCGAGGTTGCGGGGCTGTGCGGCCTTGGCGCCGTCGAGATCGACCATGTGCAGGCGGCGTATGCCCGTCTCTTCGAAGCGGAGCGCCGCTTCGAGCGGGTCGCTGTAATAGGTCGTCCGGCGGCCGTAGTCGCCCTGCGTCAGCCGCACGCAGGCGCCGCCGATAATGTCCGTTGCGGGTATGATTTCTATTTTCATCGTGTTACGGTTTTAAAAAGTTGCGCAGGATCCTTTCGCCCGCCGAACCGCTCTTTTCGGGGTGGAACTGCGTGCCGAAAAAGTTGCCGCGGCCCAGCGCGGCGCTGAACTCCCCGCCGTAATCGGTGCGGGCGATCGTCGCTTCGCAGACCTCCGCCGCATACGAGTGGACGTAATAGACGTAGGTCTCTTCGTCGATTCCTTCCAACAGCGTTCCGCGCAGGCCGCCGACGGTGTTCCAGCCTACATGGGGAATCTTCAGCCCGTTTTCCGCGGGTTTCAGCCGCCTGACGTGCGCCGGGAAAATCCCCAGACAGCGGGCGTCTCCCTCCTCGCTGTCGAGACACAACAGCTGCATGCCGATGCAGATGCCCAGTACGGGCTGCGTCAGGGTGGGGATGACCAGATCGAGTCCCCGCTCGCGGAGTTTGGCCATCGCCGACGAAGCTTCGCCCACGCCGGGCAGCAGCACCCTGTCGGCGCCGCGCAGGAGCGCGGGATAGGCCGTGATCGTGAATTCGGCCCCGATGCGCCGCATGGCGTCGGCGACCGACCGCAGGTTGCCCGTGTCGTAATCTACTATCGCCGTCATAATACTCCTTTGCTGCTGGGTATGTCGTATCCGAATCCGCTGCGGGCCACGGCCATGCGCAGGGCGCGGGCGAAGGCCTTGAAGATCGCTTCGGCCTTGTGGTGGTCGTTGTCGCCTTTGGCCGCAATCTGCAGGTTGCAGCGCGCGGCGCAGCAGAGCGAGTGGAAGAAGTGGCGGAACATCTCCGTCGGGACGTCTCCGACCCGCTCGCGGCGGAATTCGGCGTCCCACTCGAAGTCGATGCGTCCCCCGAAGTCGAGCAGCACCAGCGCGCGGCAGTCGTCCATCGGCAGGGCGAATCCGTAGCGGCCTATTCCGGCCTTGGAGCCCAAAGCCCAATCGATGGCTTTGCCCAGCACGATCGCCACGTCCTCCATCGTGTGGTGTTCGTCGATGTCCAGATCGCCGCGGGCCTCCACTTCGAGCGCCACGCCGCCGTGGTGGGCGATCTGCGCCAGCATGTGGTCCAGAAAACGCAGTCCGGTCGAAATCCCGTCGCCGCAGTTTCTATTGTCGCCGTTCCCGTTGTCGTCGTTCCTTTCGTCACTGCTGCTGTCGTTGATCCTGCTGTTGTCATTTCCGTCGTCGCGGTTTCTGTTGTCGCCGTTCCTTCCGTCACTGTTACTGCTGTTGCCGTTCCAGACATCGTTGTTCCATTCCCCTGCCGGATTTTTCGCCCCGGCCCGATCGCTGCTTGTCATGTCGTCGGTATGTGAGCGTATGCCTTTCGTCGTGTTTCCGGTATCGGCCCGGTTGTCGTCCGGTCCGTTGTCCGCACCCGTGCCAACCCGATTTCCCGTATCCGTGCCGCTCTCCACGCTTCCGCTTCCGGTTCCGGCGGCCGGACGGTCTGCCGAAACGCCGCCGAACCCTTTGCCGTCGAGGTCGAGCCGGACGGTGATCCGCGTTTCGCGGGTCTCGCGCGTTACGACCACCCGCCGTTCGCCGCGGCGGATGTACTCGGCGATCTCGGACCACGAATCGCTGATCAGCACGCAGGCCTCTTCCGCTCCGGCTTCGCGCAGCATCCGGCGGCCCGCCGTCTCCTGTGCGAACAGAATTCCCCGCGCTCCGAGATTGCGGGCCAACAGGATGTCGGTCGCGCGGTCGCCGACGACGTAACTCGCCGCGAGGTCGTACCCTCCGCCGGTGTAGCGGCCGAACATTCCCGTGCGGGGCTTGCGCGTCGGGGCGCCGTCGCTTTCGAACGTGCGGTCGATCAGCATGTCGTCGAACAGCACGCCTTCGCCCGCCAGCGTGCGGAGCATCTTCTCCTGCGGAATCCTGAAATCCTCCTCAGGAAAGGAGTCGGTTCCCAGTCCGTCCTGATTGGTGGCCATCACCAGCTCGAAATCGAGTCCCCGGAGGACTTTGAGCGCCGAAATGGCTCCGGGCACGAATTCCAGCTTGGCGAGGCTGTCCACCTGCATATCCACGGGCGGCTCGACGATCAGCGTGCCGTCGCGGTCTATGAACAGTGCTTTTTTGAGTGCTTTTTTCATGGTCTGAAGTTTTTGACGGTTTCCAGCATGCGCCCGTTTTCGGCGGGAGTCCCCACGGTGATACGCAGGCAGCCCTCGCATCCCGTGAGCCGCGTACGGTTGCGGACGATCACCCCTGCGGCGATCAGTTCGCCGTAAAGCCGGTCGGGATCGGCGGTCTTCACCAGCAGGAAGTTGGCCTGCGACGGGTAGACCCGCTCGATGCAGCCGCATCCGGCGAGCGCCGCCGCCAGCCGTCCGCGTTCTTCGCGGATTTGCGCGATCTGCGCCGCAATGTCCCGGCGCAGACACTCGGCCGCGGTCTGCTGGGTGAGCGTATTGATATTGTAGGGATACTTGACCTGCCCGAACAGCGCGGCGATCCGCTCCGACGCGAAAGCCAGTCCGAGCCGCAGTCCCGCCATGCCCCAAGCTTTGGAGAGGGTTTGCAGTACGATCAGGTTGGGAAATTCGTCGATCCGCGGCAGGAATCCCTGTCCTTCGGCGAAGTCGATGTAGGCTTCGTCGAGCACCACCACGCCGTCGAAGCGGCGCAGCAGCTCTTCAATCTCCCGGTCGGGGAATGCGTTTCCCGTGGGGTTGTTGGGCGAGCAGAGCCACAGCAGTTTGGTGCGCCCGTCGGCCGCCGCCAGCAGCGCCTCGACCGGAAGCGAGAAATCGGCTCCCAGCGGCACTTCGCGCAGTTCGACGCCGTTGGTCTGCGCCGCCACGCGGTACATGCCGTAAGTCGGCGCGATCGAAACGGCGTTGTCGCGGCCCGGCTCGCAGAAGATCCTGAACGCGAGGTCTATGGCTTCGTCGCTGCCGTTGCCGAGGAATATTTGTCCGCTCCGCACGCCCTTCAGCGCGGCCAGCTGCGCCTTCAGCTCCCGCTGGTGCGGGTCGGGGTAGCGGTTCACGCCGTTGTCGTAGGGGCTTTCGTTGGCGTCGAGCCAGACGCCGATCCCGCCGCCCGCATATTCGTCGCGGGCCGTGGAGTAGGGTTGCAGCGCCAGAATGTTGGGCCGCACGAGCTGCGACAGCGGTTTCATCGTGCACCTCCTTCCGTCCGGATGCGCACGGCGTTGGCGTGTGCGTCCAGCCCTTCGGCTTCGGCCATGGCCGTAATCGTCGGCGCGAGGGCTTCGAGTCCGCCGCGTGTCAGTTCCTGATAGGTTATCTTGCGCATGAAGCTCTCCGTGTTCACGCCGCTGTAGGCCCGCGCCCAGCCGCCCGTGGGCAGCGTGTGATTGGTCCCCGAAGCGTAATCGCCCGCGCTTTCGGGCGAGTAGCCGCCGATAAATACGCTCCCCGCGGCCGTGATCCGTGCCGCGGCGTCCCATGCGTCCCGCATGGCGACAATCAGGTGTTCGGGGGCGTAGGCGTCGGCGAACGCGATCTGCTCGTCCGGGTCGCTGAAAACCACGATCCGGCTGTTGGCCAGCGAATTGCCGATCGCGTCGCGGCGGCTGAGCCGCGCGGCCTGCTCCCCGACGGACGCTATTGCCCGCCGTGCGAACTCCTCGCTGCGGCAGACCAGCATGGCCTGACTGTCATCACCGTGTTCGGCCTGCGAGAGCAGGTCGGCGGCGGCGAATTCGGGCCGCGCGTCTTCGTCGGCCAGCACCAGCACCTCCGAAGGCCCCGCGGGCAGGTCCACGGCGACGTCGGCTGCGCCGGCCAGCTGTTTGGCTTTGGTGACGTAGCGGTTGCCGGGACCGAAAATCTTGTCGACGCGCGGAATGCTCTCCGTTCCGTAAGCCATGGCGGCCACGGCCTGCGCCCCGCCGAGGGCGAAGACGCGGTCCACGCCGCAGAGGTCGGCCGCATAGAGAATTTCGGGTGCGATCCGCCCGTCGCGGCCGCACGGCGTGCAGAGTATCACTTCGCGGCATCCGGCGATCCGGGCCGGCAGGGCGAGCATCAGCACCGTCGAGAAGAGCGGGGCTTTGCCGCCGGGGATATACAGCCCCGCGCGGCCGATCGCCACGGCGCGCTGTACGCACCTTACGCCCGGCATCGTTTCGACCTCGACCTGCGCCGGGAGCTGCGCCCGGTGGAAGGCTTCGATGTTGGCCTTCGCCTGCGCCAGCGCGGCTTTCAGCTGCGGCGATACGGCCTTCGCGGCTTCCGCACGCCGCTCGCGCGTCACTTCGAACGTTTCGGGGAGGTATCCTTCGATGCGGCGGACGATTCGGCGCAGGGCCGCGTCGCCGCCCGTGCGCACCTCGGCGAGGATCGCGGCGACGCGCTCCCCGATCTCCTCCTCCTGCCGCGTACAGCGGGCCGTCAGCGCCGGCCATTCGCTGCGCGGGGGATTTACATAGATTTTCGGCATTTCCATTTTTCGGGTCGTTTTTAGGGGTCAGCGGATCATGTTTTCGAGCGTCAGCACCAGAATTCCTTCCGCACCGAGGGCCTTGAGCCGTTCGATGCGCTCCCACAACTGCGATTCGCAGATCACGGCGTGTATCGAGCACCATCCCTCCTGCGCCAGCGGCAGGACGGTAGGACTGCGCATGCCCGGCAGGATCGTGATCGCTTCGTCGAGCTTCTCCTGCGGGAGGTTCATCAGCACGTACTTCATGCCGCGGCTTTCGAGTATCGAGTTGAAGCGGAACGTGAGTTGGGCCGTTTCACGGCGTTTATCCTCATCGAGTTCCGGATTTGCAATCAGCACCGCTTCGGAATAAAATACCTTCTCCACTTCGACCAATCCGTTCGAGATCAGCGTGCCGCCCGACGATACGATGTCGAATATCGCGTCGGACATTCCCACGGCGGGGGCGATTTCGACCGACCCTTCGATGGTGTGTATTTCGGCGTCGATGCCCTTCTCGGCGAAGAACCGCGCGAGGATGTTGGGGTAGGAGGTCGCCACGCGCTTGCCGCGGAAGTAGTCCAGTCCGTTGTAATCCGCCGTCCGGTCCACGGCCAGCGAGATGCGGCAGCTGCCGAATCCGAGGTCCATGGTCCGTTCGACCGGGAAGTTCTTCTCCGCGACCTCGTTCAGCCCCACGATCCCCAGATCGGCGACGCCCATGGCCACGGCCTGCGGAATGTCGTCGTCGCGCAGGTAGAGCACCTCCATCGGGAATCCGTCGGCGCGGGAGATGAGTTTGCGCTTGCTTTCGGCGACGCCGATGCCTGCTTCCGAGAGCAGGTCGATGCTCTGCTCGTTGAGTCGGCCTTTGGCCTGAATTGCTATTCTCAGCATGTTTGTTTGTTGTTTTTCAGACACCCGCCTGCGGAACAGACATGAAAAAAGCCCATCCGCAGGGGATGAGCTTCGTTATGATATATAATCCTTATTTACATATGCACATCGATCTTACCCCTTCGGAAAGTGGTTGTGATGATGATGGATATGGTTGAATATTGTCATTTGCAATGTCGTTGGGGCAAATGTATGTATTTTTGGATGAAAAATCAAAATTTCTGCCGAAAAGTTTTCGATAATCTTCCGCCGGCGCCGCCGCAAACCCTCTTTCCTTCCGGGATGCAGTCGTTTGTTTATTTTGATTTCCAGCCGTTTGCGTCGTTTTTAGACTTGCCGCTCCTTTCCGCTCCGCGCGCCTGCGATTTTCCGCCGGACGGAGACGAACGACCGCTTCGGGGCGGCTCCGGGGAGTCGAAGGCGGGGGAGTCCGGTTCGGAATCTGGATTTTATGCTTATCTTTGGAGGTCTGCCTAAGCAGTCTTTAGTAAAATATTGTTGTTATGGAAACCGAAAAGAAACGTATCGAATATACCAACGGCGAGATCGTCGTGGTCTGGCAGCCGCACCTCTGCATCCATTCGGGCGTCTGCGTCCGCATGCTTCCCGAAGTTTACAACCCGCAGGAGCGGCCGTGGGTGAAACTGGAAAACGCCACGACCGACCGGATCGTCGCGCAGGTCGAAAAATGCCCTTCGGGAGCGTTGTCCTATCGTAAGGCGTGACGCCCGCTCATCCCGTTGAAAAGCCGCCCATGGATGCTGAATTCGTCGATCTGACGGCCGAAAACCTTGCCGACGAGCATTTGTGCTGCATTATCCGCACGAAAAAGGCCCATCCGGGCGTAGAGGCGAAGCGGCGGTGGCTTTCCGACCGGCTCCGCGAGGGGCACGTCTTCCGGAAGCTGAATGCGAAGGGCGTGGTCTTTATCGAATACGCGCCTCTCGAAACGGCATGGGTGCCCGTGATTGGCGACAACTATTATTATATCTATTGTTTGTGGGTTGCGGGTCCTTACAAAGGCAAGGGCTATGCAAAGGCGTTGATGGAACATTGTCTGGCCGATGCGCGGACGCATGGAAAATCGGGCGTCTGCATGCTCGGTGCGGAAAAGCAGAAAGCGTGGCTTTCGGACCAGTCTTTTGCCCGGAAATTCGGCTTCGAGGTCGTCGATACGACCGGCAACGGCTACGAACTGCTGGCGCTCTCCTTCGACGGAACCACTCCGCAATTCGCGCACAATGCGAAAAAACAGCGTATCGAAAATCAGGCGCTGACCGTCTATTACGATATGCAGTGCCCCTTTGTCCCCGGCAATCTGGAAATGATAAGACAACACTGCGAAGCGCACGGTGTCCCGGCGGATTTCATCGAGGTGGATACGCTCCGCAAGGCCAAGGAGCTGCCCTGCGTATTCAATAACTGGGGCGTCTTCTACAAGGGAAAATTCGAAACGGTGAATCTGCTGGATGCCGCGGCCTTGGAACGGATCCTGAAAAAGTGATTCCCGCCGGGACTGTCTCCCGATACCGGCCCCCCCCCTCGAAAAAAATCTCCGAACCCTTCGCCGTTCCGGATGCTCCATCCCGCCCGTCCCCGCATTATTCTGCTTTTTTTGCCCGCTTTTTCGGGACTCTTTTCGTATATTTGTAATTCGAATCTGAACTTACGCTTATGACATCCGCTGCCGTTATCGCTACCGTTCTGGGCTACATAGCCGTCCTCTTCGCCGTAGCATGGGTCTCCGGCCGCCGCGCCGACAACGCCGGGTTTTTCTCCGGCAACCGCCGCACGCCGTGGTACATGGCCGCTTTCGCCATGATCGGCGCCGCCATGTCGGGCGTGACGTTCATCTCCGTTCCCGGCTCGGTCGCCGTAGACGGCTTTTCCTACATGCAGATGGTCGCGGGCTTCACGGTCGGACAGCTGATCGTCGCTTTCGTGCTGATTCCCACGTTCTACCGCCTGAAGGTGGTGTCGCTCTACGAATACCTCGACGACCGCTTCGGCGTGCGGTCGCACCGTACCGGGGCGTGGTTTTTCTTCGTCTCGAAGATGCTGGGGGCGGCCCTGCGCATCTATGTGGTCTGCGCCGTGATGCAGCTGCTGGTCTTCAGCCATTACGGACTTCCGTTCTGGCTCAATGCGGCGGTCACGATGCTCTTCGTATGGCTCTACACCCAGCAGGGCGGCGTCAAGTCGCTGATCTGGACCGATACCCTCAAGACGGTGTGTCTGGTCGGAAGTCTCGTGCTGTCAATCGTCTTCATCATGCAGGCGCTGGGCATGTCCCTGCCCGAAATGACCCGCGAGGTCGCCGCGTCGCCCTATTCGAAGATGTTTTTCTTCGACGACCCGGCTTCGGACCGCTATTTCTGGAAGATGTTTGCGGCGGGCATCGTGCTGCTGATCGCCATGACGGGACTCGATCAGGACATGATGCAGCGCAACCTGAGCTGCGCCACGCCGCGCGACTCGCAGAAAAATATCGTCCTCACGGCCGTCAGCCAGATTTTCGTGATCTTCCTGTTCCTCGTGCTGGGCGTGCTGCTCTACATCTACATGGACCGCAGCGGACTGGCGATGCCCGAAAAGGGCGATCAGGTCTTTTCGCAGGTCGCGGTCAACGGCGGGCTGCCGGTGTTCGTTGGCATACTGTTCGTTATAGGACTTATCTCAAGCACCTATTCAGCCGCAGGATCGGCCCTTACGGCCCTCACGACTTCGTTTACGGTCGATATTCTCGACGGCACGAAACGTTACGGCGAACGACGCCTGACCCGCCTGCGGCGCATCGTCCATGTGGCGATGGCCCTCGGCATGGCGCTGGTGATCCTCGCCTTCGAATACCTTGCCGACGACAGCGTCATCAATCTGGTCTACAAGGTCGCCAGCTACACCTACGGCCCGATTTTGGGTATGTTCGCTTTCGGTATCTTCACGCGTCTCAGGGTGCGCGACGGCTGGATGCCCCTCGTGGCGCTCGCCGCTCCGCTGCTGAGCGCCCTGCTGCAATACTGGGCGGATGAGACGTGGGGCTACCGGATCGGTTTCGAACTGTTGATTTACAATGCCGCATTTACGATGGCCGGCATGTTTTTACTGGTCAAACGACATGAAAAATAAACTGTTGTATATTCTCCTGCTGCTCGGTCTTTGCGGGCAGGAGGTCTCGGCCGCCGGAATCGACGGCCCTGCGCGCCGCGAAATCGGACGCACGCTGACGCGCATCGTCGCCCGCGAAGTGTCGGGCGGCTATGTCCGCATCGAGGGGGTGGACGCCTCGCGCAAGCGGGTGCGGATCTACACCTCGGTCGGCCTTTCGTACTATCCGTTCCGCGAAGAGAACCTGCGCGCCATGCGCGACTCGGTGCGCCTGCTCCTGTCGCCGGAGTTCCGCAAGGCGGCCATCGAACTTTACTCCGACAAGCGGGAGGTCGGCGAGCTGATTCCGATGGCCTGCCGAACCGGGGCGGAATACCGGAAACTTTTGCGCAAGAAGAAGATCGTGCCCTTTACCAACCGCTCCGAGCGGCCGCTGGTGACCCGTTCTTCAGCGCCCGTGGTGCCGTCGCAGGGACTCGCTGGGCGGCATATCGCCTTGTGGCAGAGTCACGGCCGCTATTTCGACCAGCCCCAGAACCGCTGGAAGTGGCAGCGTTCGCAGTTGTGGCAGACCTGCGAGGACCTCTATACCCAGAGTTACGTGCTGCCGTATCTGGTTCCGATGCTCGAAAATGCCGGGGCCTGCGTGATGCTGCCCCGCGAACGCGACGTGCAGAAGTACGAGATACTGGCGGACAACGATGCCGCCGGGCAGTACCGCGAGGAGGAGGGACCTGAAAAATGGCAGCCGGGCGGCATGGGCTTCGCGCATGTGCAGCAGGTCTACACGACGGGACAGAATCCCTTCCGGGACGGCACGACGCGCCGCGTGAGATCGGTGACCGGCGGGGCGGAGAGCCGCGCCGTGTGGACGGCCGACATTCCCGAACGGGGCGAATACGCCGTTTACGTGAGCTACGATTCGACTCCGCAAAACGCTGACGACGCGCAGTATACGGTGCATCACCTCGGAGGGGACAGCAGCTTCGCCGTAAACCAGACCATGGGCGGCGGAACGTGGATCTACCTCGGCCGCTTTCTGCTCGACGCCGGTCCGCAGGAGGTCGTGACGCTCACCAACCGCTCGCGTCAGGCGGGCCGCATCGTCTCGGCCGACGCCGTGAAGATCGGCGGCGGTTACGGCAACATAGCCCGCACGGTGTGCGATTCGCTGCGCCGGCCCGGCTTGGTATGCCATCTGGAGACGAGCGGCTATCCCCGCTTCTGCGAGGGCGCCCGCTACTGGCTCCAGTGGGCCGGATTCGACGAAAAGGTCTACTCCCCGAAGGAGAACCGGGACGATTACAAGGACGACTACATGTCGCGCGCCCATTGGGTCAATGCCCTGACGGGCGGTTCGGAGCGGATGCCCGACAGCGACGGGCTGCGCATTCCGGTCGATATGGCGCTGGCGTTCCACTCCGATGTGGGCGTGCGGCTCAATGACGACATCATCGGCACGCTGGGCATCTTCTATACGCGCGAGAACAAGGGCAAGTTCGAAGGGGGCGCCGACCGCTACCGTTCGCGCGACCTCACGGATATCGTCATGACCCAGATCGTCGAAGATATCCGCAGCACGTACGAACCGGCATGGAGCCGCCGCGGGCTTTGGAACCGCGCCTATTACGAAGCGCGCGTGCCGGGGGTGCCGACCATGCTGCTCGAACTGCTGTCACACCAGAATTTCGCCGACATGCGCTACGGCAGCGATCCGCGTTTCAAGTTCCTCGTGAGCCGTGCCGTCTATAAGGGTATCCTGCGCTATATCAGCTCGCAATACGGATTACCTTACGTAGTGCAGCCGCTGCCCGTGGAGTCGCTCGCCGTGCAGTTCGCCGAAGGTGGCAAGGCGGCGGTCACTTGGTCGCCCGTGATGGATTCGCTCGAAACGACCGCGGCTCCGACGGGGTATGTGGTCTATACGCGCATCGACGACGGCGGCTTCGACAACGGCCGTTACGTCGATAAACCCTGCCTGCTGACCGCGCAGGAGCCGGGGCGCATCTACAGCTACAAGGTGACGGCCGTGAATGAGGGCGGCGAGAGTTTTCCGTGCGAGACCGTCGCCGCATGCCGCATGCCCGACGAGAAGGGGACGGTGCTGATCGTCAACGGCTTCGACCGCGTCAGCGCGCCGCTGAGCGTGCGCGCCGATTCGCTGGCGGGGTTCTATACCGACATCGACGGCGGCGTGCCCGACCGGCAGGATATTTCGTTCATCGGCGCGCAGCACGTATTCGACATGCAGATGGCCAAATGCGAGGTAGACAGCATCGCTTTGGGTGCCTGCGCCTGCGATTACGAAACGGAGGTGATCGGCGGCAACACGTTCGACTATCCCGCCCTGCACGGACGTTCGGTCGCAGGGGCCGGATATTCGTTCTGCTCGGCGTCGGTGCGCGCCGTCGAGCGCGGCGAGGTGTCGCCCGACGGTTATTCCGCCGTCGATCTCATTCTGGGCGAACAGCGTTCGACGACCATCGGACGCGGGGTGACGGGCTATGCCTTCAAAACCTTCTCCCCGGAGTTGCAGGCCGTTCTGCGCCGGTATATGGCCGGCGGCGGTGCGCTCTTCGTGTCGGGAAGCTATGTGGCGACCGACCTCTGGACGGGCGGCGAGGCCTCGGACGACGACCGCAGGTTCGCCGAGGAGGTGCTGCACTACACCTACGACGGCGGCCGGGCGGCGCAGCGCGGACGGGTGCGGGTTGTGACTTCGCATCCCGGATTTTCGCGCGACGAGTACCGTTATGTCAATGAATACCGTCCGGACCGCTACCGGGTCGAGTCGCCCGACGCCCTGCGGCCCGCCGGGGCGGGGGCCTTCTCGGTGATGCGTTACGTCGAAAACGGCCGCACGGCGGGCGTGGCCAGCGAAGCGGGCGGAACGTTCGTCATGGGATTTCCGTTCGAGTCCATCGAGAGCGACGTGCAGCGCGACCGGCTGATGCGCGACGTGCTGGACTTCCTGCTGAAGCAAAAGGATAGATGATTTGTGTATTTATTTAAAAATAGTAATTTTATGTCACTCGAACAACAGATTTCGAAAGGGATCATGGAGGCCATGAAGGCCAAGGATACCGTGCGTCTGGGCGCACTGCGCAATGCCAAGAAATACATCATCGAAGCCAAGACGGCGGGACCGGAAATCACCGAACTGCCCGACGCCGACGTGCTGAAGATCATCTCCAAGCTGGCCAAGCAGGGGACCGACTCCGCGGCGATCTTCACCGAGCAGAACCGCCCGGACTTGGCCGCCGAAGAGCTGGCGCAGGTGGCCGTATTTCAGGAATTCCTGCCCAAGCAGCTCACTGCCGAGGAGCTTGCCGCCGAGGTCAAGGCCGTGATCGCCGAGGTCGGCGCGACGTCGATGAAGGAGATGGGCAAGGTGATGGGCGTCGCTTCGAAGAGGCTCGCAGGCCGTGCCGACGGCAAGGATATTTCGGCCAAGGTCAAGGAGTTGTTGGCGTAGGGCGGCGGATGAGACGGTTGCTGCTGGTTGTTTGCTGGCTTGCCGCGGCACAGACGGTCTGCGCCCGCAAACCCGCCGTGCGCTTCGACCTGCCTTACACGCTCGAACGGGGCAAGTATGTCGTGACGGTCGAGACCGCTGCGGGACCGCGCCGCTTTGCCTTCGACACGGGGGCTTCGAAGACCTGCATCAGCGAACGGCTCAGCCGCGAACTGGGACTCGCGGCGTCTGGCCGTGGGACGTCGGGCGATTTCGAAGGTCATCGTCATGCGATCACCTATGTCCGGGTGCCGTATCTCCGGATGGGCGAGGCAACCTACTCCGACCGGCAGGTGATCGTGCTGCCCGACAGCTCCTATATCTTCCGCTGTCTGGGCTTCGACGGCATTGCGGGCAGCGATCTGCTGCGCGGCTTCGTCGTGCGGATGCCCAATGCCGACTCGACGATCACGCTGGCGGGCGACCTGCGCCAGCTCGGCGGGTTCCGCTGCCGGGGCGGTGCGCGGATTCACTTTGCGGGAAACGCTCCTGTAATCGCCGCCCGTGTGGGCTGCGGCAAGTCCCGGATGAAAACCTACATGAAATTCGATACCGGCTCCGGGGCCTTGTTCGACTGCCGTTACGACGAGTGCCGGGCGATGATCGAAAAGGGGATTTTGCGGGAGGTGCGCCGCACGGAGGGACACTCCGGCAATCTGGGGTGGACCAACCGGTCGGTCGTCGGTGAAGCCGTGCGGGGTGTGATTCCCGAATTCGGACTGGCCGGAAATACGCTTGCCGGGATGCCCCTCGAAGTGACCCACGGCGGACACAGCAAGCTCGGATGCGGAGTTTTCCGCTGGGGAACGGTCGTGATCGACTATCCCGGCCGCCGTTTCTGGCTGCTGCCGCATGCCGAACCGCCCGGACCGCCCGATGTGTCGGTAAGCGGCGTCACCGTCGCGCTGGACGGAGGACGGCTGGTCGTGGGGCAGGTCTGGGACGAGACGCTTGCGGATAGGGTGGCTCCGGGCGACCGGATCGTATTTCTCGGAACGGTGGATGTGTCGCGGGTCGATCCCTGCGCCGTAATCCGGGGTGAAATCCGCGGCGACAAACCCCAGATGACGGTCGAACGCAAGGACGGAACCCGTGTGACGGTTCCGGTAAAAAGGATGAAATAAATGCACGTATTGGAATATCTGCACCGCAATGTCAAGACGGTCGCCATGCCCTCGGCCATGGTGGCGGGCGCCTTGCTGTGCCGTCCGGTGACGGCGCTCGAAGCGTGGACGCACCAGATGATTACGCCCTCGCTGATCTTTCTGATGCTCTTCGTCACCTTTTGCCGGGTGAAACCCAGCCAGATGAAGCCGTCGATGCTGCACGTGTGGCTGTTGCTGTTTCAGGTCGTGGTGAGCGCGGCGCTTTATTTCGCGTTGCTGCCGCTCGATGCGATCGTGGCGCAGGGGGCGATGATCTGCGTGCTGGCTCCCGTGGCGATGGCCGCGGTGGTGATTGCGGGCATGCTGGGGGCCAACGTTCCGACGATGGCGACCTACAGCCTGCTGTGCAATATGGCGATCGCGTTGATCGCGCCCGTCGTGCTTTCGCTGGCCGGAACCGGGGCCTGCTCTTTCACGCAGATACTGGCCCGCATCGCGCCGCTGCTGATCATGCCTTTCGCAGCGGCGCAGTTCTGCCGTTTTCTGCTGCCGAAGACCGCGAAATGGATCGGCGACCACAGTCAGATTTCGTTCTACATGTGGCTGGCGTCGCTGGTCGTGATTATCGGCCGCACGACGGCATTCATCATCGACCTGCACGATGCGTCGCTCTCGGTCGAGCTGTGGCTGGCGTTCGCCGCACTGGCGATCTGTCTGGTGCAGTTCAAGGTGGGCCGCATGCTCGGCCGCCGTTACGGGGACGCGCCGGCGGGCGGGCAGTCGCTCGGCCAGAAGAACACGGTGCTGGCCGTATGGATGGCGCAGTCGTTCCTCGACCCCATCTCCTCGATCGCCCCGACGGCTTATATCGTGTGGCAGAACTTCGTCAATTCCTATCAGATTTACCGCCACGATCAGCGGAAGTCGGATTGAGCGCCCTTCGGCGCCGGGCTTTTTTTCCGCCTGCAATCGTCACGAAAAATAGGACAGCCGCGATTTCGGGTCGCGGCTGTCTTGTGTGTATGCGAGGTGTTTCCGGACGAGGGTTATTTCCGGAAGATGAAATAGACGGCCAGAATCAGGCAGAGAAATCCGGCGAGGTGGTTCCAGCGCAGGGTGTCGGATTTCATGAAGACCAATGCGAAGAGTGTGAATACGGAAAGCGATACGACCTCCTGTATCACTTTAAGTTCCCAGATGGAGAACGGGCCGCCGAACTGCGCGGAGCCGATGCGGTTGGCGGGGACCTGAAAGCAGTATTCGAACAGGGCGATGCCCCAGCTCAGCAGGACGATCGCCAGCATGCCGAAGCGTTCGAGTTTCGATTTGAATGCGATATGTCCGTACCATGCGAGCGTCATGAAGGCGTTCGATATGACGAGCAGAACGACGGTGGAGATTCCTTTGAACATATATGCGTCCGGGTTAAAAATCCCGCAAATGTATCAAAAATTTCCGTACGATATCCGCTTCGGGGAAATATTTGCGTCGGCCGGCCGAATCCCGAATCCGGGAGGAGCAGAGGAAAGGTAATGCTGAGGAGGTTGCAAAGGGGGCGCGAGGGGCAGGAAGCGGGGCGTTTTCTTGGGTCGGGCTTCTGAGAGGGGGCAGCCGATCCGCATGATCCGCCGAAGGGGCGCCGGACAAAAATCCCGACCCTATTGTGGTCGGGAATTGCGGCGGCCTTTTGCGGGGCCGTGCGCTTATTTCAGCAATGTTTCGAGGTCGGTGATGTCGCGGAAGTCGCCGATGATGACGTCGGCGTCGGTTTCGGCGGCCAGCATTTGGCGGGAGTGCGTGGACGCCAGCGCGACGATGCGGCCCGCGCCGGCCCGCCGTGCCGACTCGATGCCCGCCTTGGCGTCTTCGAAAACGACGCATTCGGCCGGTGCGAGTCCGAGTGCGGCCGCCGCCGTCAGGTAGATTTCCGGATCGGGTTTGCAGCGCGTCACCATGTCGCCGTTGATTTTGGCGTCGAAAAAGGATTCGATGTCGCACTTCTCAAGCACGAAATCGACATTGGCCCTGCATCCCGATGAACCTACGGCGCAGCGTATGCCCGCATCGCGGAGCTTGCCCAGCAGGGCGACCAGTCCCGGCATGGGTTCGATTTCGGGTGCGTAGATTTCGCGGTAGACGGCCTCCTTCTCGTCGCCAAGCGCCGCCAATCCTTTCTCGCGGATCACCTCTTCGGGCATGATGAGCCGCATGATGTCGTCGTTGCCCATGCCGAAAGCCTGTCCGAGTTTCTCCTTCCAGCCGCGCACGCCGTAGCGGTCACAGAAGATTTCGAACGCCCGGATGTGGACCGGAGAGTTGGCCACGAGCGTACCGTCCATGTCGAATATGGCGCCTTTTATCATATGATTCCGTATTTTAAGCCCCAAAGGTAGTCAAAATCTTCGACACAAGGAACCCTATGTCAGAATTTGAGGTGCATGCTCAGGTTTACGGCGAAGTTCTGCACGTCCTGTCCCGGCTTAGGATCGCGGTGGGTGAGACGCCAGATGCAGTCCACGCGCAGCAGGCGGAAGATATTTTCGACGCCGAAGCCCATTTCGACGTAGGGGTCCGAAACCGACGTCATGCCGCGGGGGAAGAGCAGTGGGGCCTGCGTGTCGGGCAGACTGCCGTCGTTCTCCTTCGAGAGCGTGCCCCACACGCCCTTGCAGACCAGCACTTCGCGCCACTTGAGTTTCTTGACGAGCGGAATGCGGCCCAGCAGGATGCCGTTGAAGTGGTGTTCGAAGAAGAGCGCCACCCATGCGTCCGATGCGAATTCGTAGAAATTCATGCACGAGAAGGCATTGGGATCGTAGAAATAGGTGCCGTTGCCTTCGTGGAGCTTGAGCAGCGGATAGGGGACTTTGCCGAAGATTTTGCCGCCCTGCAGCGTGATGTTGGAATAGCCCAGCGGCGGCAGTTCGGGTTTGTAGTGGATGCCCCCTTCGAGCCGGTAATATTCGTAGCTGTCGTTCAGCATGGCGGGAACGCCGGCCGTGAATCCGAGCGTCAGGACGGGGTAGACCGTGCCCATGTACTGCTTGTCGAAGGGCAGGCGGTAGATGCTCTCGTTCTTCGAAATACGCATCCCGACGTGCAGCGCGGCGTCCGATACGGAGTTTACGATCCGGCCGTCGGGGCGCACCAGCGGCACGTAGCGGTTGCCGAAGATCTTCTGGATGCGGGCGCCGAGGAAATTGCTGGTGCCGTGGCTCCATTCGTGTTCGTAGCCGATCTCGCCGCGGTTGACCATCGAAAGCCGGGAGTCGCCGCGCGAGAGCAGCGAGCTGAGGATGTTGCTCTCCGTGAGCGCGTTCTGTCCCGCACCGAGCTGCATCACGTCGTGCCGGCCCGAAACGGTGAGCTTGCGTGTCAGGCGGCGGTTGAAGGCCAGTTCGACGCTGCCGCCGCCCTTGAACATGCCGTCGCGCGTGCCGTAGGCCGCATATCCTGAGAGACGTATGCGTTTGCTGACGGCCGTGGTCGTGCGGAATCCCGGCTGCATGCGGAACCCTTCGAGTTTGTTGAAGCTGGCCAGTTTGTAATAGGGGCCGATACCGATGTATTTGGTGTTCCAGTAACCGACGATCACGGTGTTGATGAGCGTGTAGATGTTGCGGTAGAGCGGCACGTTCTGCACCGAATCGACCATCGAGTAGATGCCTTTCTCCTTCTCGCTCAGCCGGTAGGGGCGCACCTCTTCCCAGAAGGCTTCGTCCGTGCGGCAGACTCCCTCTTCGTCGCCGATGACGACGTTGTTGTCCATGCGCGCGACTTCGTCGGGAATGGGAACCCCGACGCGCACGTCGGAGTAGACCACTTCGCGCGTGCCGATGAACGAGGTCAGCTTCGACGAGTCGCCCGTGGCGATCGAAAATTCGGCCGACACCCGGTCGCGGTGGCGGAACCACGTGCTGTCGGCGACGATGCGGTTGTCGTTTTCGAGCCGCAGGTGCTTGATCCAGTTTACATTGACGCCCTTAGGCATGCGCGCCGAGGCCGACTGCAGGGCGTACGACGCCGAGTCGATATTGACTTCGCCGTCGAGTACGGGCGTGGCGAGCCGCTTGGGATGGAAACGGATTTTGTAGGTTTTGCGCCCCTCCACCTGCATGCTGTCCACCAGAAAATAGTCGTAGAAGGCCAGACCCGAATCGGAGAGCGGACTGGCGAAGCGGACGTTGAAGATGTCGATGTAATTGGCGTAGAAATTGACGTTGCCGTGCATCCGGCCCGTGAACTGGGCGATGGCGAAGCTGTCCTCGACGCCCGACACGCGGCTGGCGCGGATGATTTCGCGCGAAACGGCGGGGGTGCGCCTGCTGTGGTAATAGTCGGCCGTGGCTTCGGAGATCATGGCCGGCAGGTAGGCCTGTCCGGTGAGCGCCGAGGTGTCGATGTAGTCGAAGACGAACCCGAAATTGCGTTGCAGCCGCTTGCTGCGGAACCGGGGCTTGATGTTCGTCAGGTCGAGCTGCATCTTGGTATAGGTGGCGCAGGTGTAGCTGTCGTACAGGTCGGGATCGTTCTGGGGCTTGCGGCGGATGACGCCCCGCAGAATCGGATGCGCCGGGTTGTCGCCGGGGGTGATGACGACGCTGCCGATGCCGAACTCCACGGCTTCGAGGGCGAAGTCGATCTGGTTGAAGCCTCCCTGCACGAGCGGCTTGGTCTGCGAGGCGTAGCCGACCATCGAGGCCTGCACGCGGCTCACCGTGTCGCGGGTTTCGAGTGTGTAGATGCCCGCCTCGTCGGTGGTGATGCCCGTCGTGGTGCCGGGAAAGACGACGCTCACGAACTGCATCGGCGTGCCGTCGGCGGCGTCGGTGACGCGCCCGCGGACACGGGTGCTCTGCGCCGGCAGGACGGTGGGGAGGAACAGAACCGCGATGAGAAAGGCGAGCGGTTTGTATGTGATTTTTCGGCGAAGCATCTGACAAATGTAGCTAAAATGCGACAATCCGGGTAAAATAAACTACCTTTGCGCAACTTAAGCCGAAAAATTGAACATCAATAGCTGAGATGGCACACGGAAAAGTCGAAAAGACGAATGCGGCGCGGCTGCTCGACCGTGCGAAGATAAATTACGAGCTCGTTCCCTACGAGGTGGACGAAGAGCATCTGGCGGCGACGCACGTCGCTGAACAGCTGGGCGAGGAGATCGCCACGGTTTTCAAGACCCTCGTGCTGAAAGGCGATCGGACGGGATACTTCGTCTGCGTGGTGCCGGGGAATCATGAGGTCGATCTCAAGGCCGCGGCCCGCGTGTCGGGCAACAAGAAGGCCGATCTGATTCCGATGAAGGAACTGCTGCCCGTGACGGGTTATATACGCGGCGGCTGTTCGCCGGTCGGCATGAAAAAGCGCTTCCCGACTTATATCCACTCTTCGGCCGGGGAGCATCCGTTCATCTATATCAGCGCCGGCGTCCGGGGCCTGCAACTGAAAATCGCCCCGGCAGAGCTGATAGCATTCGTCGGGGCGACCGTGGCTGAGATCAGCCGGGAAGGGTAGTGTCTGAGTTTACCGCTCCGGCCGGGGCTTTGCGCATTTTTCATATACTGCGGCCGTTTGTTCGGCGATAGCGTCCCAGTCGTATTTTTCCATCGGATATTCCTTTTGCCGATAGGGTGCGTCGATGTTCTGCTGGAGTTTCTGCGCCAGCGCGGCTATGTCGCCGACGGGGAAATAAGCCTCTTTTTCAAGACCGACCTCCAGATTGGCCGGAATGTCGCTTACGATGACGGGCAGTCTGTAACTCATCGCTTCCAGCAATGCGATCGGAAGCCCTTCGTGCGAAGAGGGCAGCACGAAGCAACGGGCGTGGGTGAGAAGGGCGTGCAGCTTTTTCCCCTTGATGAAGCCGGTCAGGACGACGCCCTGTTCCCGTGCGTATTTTTTGAGTCCTGCGGAGTACTCGTCTTCGAAATCCGTATCTCCGGCCAGCACCAGTCTGCACCCCTTGTTGTCGGTCTTCGAGAAGGCTTCGATCAGGTGGTGCAGGTTCTTTTCCGGGACGAAGCGGCACATGCTGAAGATGTATTTCCCCTTTTCGACGCCCGTTTCTTCGAGATATTCCGGAAAATCGACGATCTGGGGAGCCGGAACCCCGTTGTAAATCAGATGACACTCTTTGCGGTGGTATTTGCGGATCAGCATGTCGTTTATGACGTTCGAAATCACGATGATTTCATTGGCGAAGCGTGCGCCCATCATTTCACCCAGTCTGAGTACCGTTTTGGCCGCCGCACCCCATTTGTCCCGGTCGTAATCCGGTCCGTGGTGGGTAAATACCACCTTCAGTCCCAGCAGGCGGGCGACCGGCGTCAGCAGCGCCGGGCCGACGGCGTGGATGTGGATGATGTCGGCTTTCAGCTTTTTGGCTTCGAGGACTGCCCGGAACGTATGGACGATCGCTTCGAACGACTTCTTTTTCGGGGTTGCGAGATCGACGAGCGTGATTCCCTCGTATTGCCGCAGCGTGTCGTGCACGTAGCTTTTCCTCCGTATTACGGTTACGTCGAATCCCTTCCGGGCGATACGCGGAAACAGCTCTTCGCAGTGCGTTTCCACGCCGCCCATGATGCCGGGAATCCCCCGGGTGCCGGTGACGACTATTTTCATAGCCGGAAAACGGTCATTCTTTTTGGCATTCACGACTTGGTTAGAATTTTTCCCGCAAATCGCCCTGCATCGGGTCTTGGCCGACATCGCACCACTTCTTGTCCAGACAGGCCGGTTTTCCCCGCAGGCTGCGGAGCTTGTTTCTGAGCGCCCACCTCAGCGGGTATTTCATGTATTTGTGCATTACAGGACTGGCTGTACCGACCATCCAGCAGTTTTTCGGGCATTTCCGGACCATGGCACGGACTTCCTGCGCCCGGTCGCTCTCCCAGATATCCATGAAGTCGGGCGTTTCGTGGATATTGCCCATCGATTTCTGCCAGTATTTCTCTTCGAGACCGTTGCACGGATACACCTCGCCGAAAGGATCGATGAAGAAGTTCGCCGAACCCGCTTCGCACGGCAGCATGCGGCGGCCGCCCTCGATGTAGTTGATCAGCCCCATATTGAACCATGCGCGGAACCAGCTTTTCGGGTGGTTCTCCTGCAACTGCCATTCGATCAGCTGTTCGAAGTTTTTGCACACCTCGTCCTTGTTGGTGATTACGTTGTCGTCCTTGTGGAAATAATAGGAGTTGTGGAAAGCCGCCGTGGCGAACTCCATGCCCAAAGACAGCGACAGCTGGTAGAGCGAAAGCATGTCCTTGGAATTGTTGTTCGATACGGTGCAGCCGAATCCGATGTCTTTCAGCCCCATTTGCTTCAGCGTGAGCAGTGTTCTCAGCCCTTTGTCGAAGCCGCCGGCGTGTCCGCGCAGCTCGTCGTTCTTGCAGCTCAGGCCTTCGATCGAGATGCGGATGCCGATGTTCGGGAACTGTTTGGCCAATGCCACGACTTTGTCTTCGAACCATCCGGACGTGGAGATGACGATGCGGTCCGTATGTTTGTAGCACTCCTCCACGATTTCCGCCAGATCCTCGCGGACAAAGGGTTCTCCGCCGGTAAGGTTGATGAATTTCAGGCGCGGCAGCGTACGGAGGTCCGCAGCTTTGATCTCGTCGTCTTTTTTCGTGGGGTTGAACCAGATGTTGCACATCTTGCATTTCATCGGACAGCGATAGGTCAGGATGATGCTGGCGTCGGTGGGGTGCGGGATATTTTCAGCAGACATGATTTTGACAGATTTGTATGAATCCAAGGTTTGAATTATAGATTGTACAGCTGTATGAGCTGTTTATAGTATGTTTCCGAATTATAGCGCTTTTTCGCTTCGAGGGCGATGGCGGCATGGTCGAACGGTGCGTCATACATGGCCTGAATTTTGGCGGTCAGATCGTCCGTATCTCTGCTTCTGAAATACAAACCGTTGAAGTCCTCCTGAATCAATTCGGGAATACCGCCGATTTGAGCGCCCAGTACCGGCGTGCCCAAGCATTGGGATTCGATGACGGAAAGCGGATTGTTCTCATATGATTCGGACGGAATGACGCAAAAGCGGGCCTGACTGACAATTCGTTTTATTTCATTCCACTGCTTGAATCCGGCGAATTCGACATTTGGCCCCGCGAGTTTCTTCATTTCGGCATCCAGCGGACCCTTGCCGATGATTACCAATTTGTAAGGCAGTCGGTTCGCGGCGTCGATCAGAGTCTTTATTCCCTTTTCATGCGATATGCGCCCGATGTAGCAGTAGTAATCTTTTTTCAGATAGGCTGCGTCTGCACATTTTTCAACGTCGATAAAATTGCATAATGTATGCAGTTTGCCTCTATCGAAACCGCCTTGTATCATTTTGTCGGCTAGGAACTGACTGGGGCAGATAAATGAATCGGTACAGGCCTCAAGTCTTTCCCTGTTCCATTTCCGGGCTTCTTTATACGCCAATATACTCACCAGCCACGAGTTTTTCATGCATTTGTTCTCCAATACCTTGTGTTTGTCCGTGAAACATGCTTCGCAGATCGTTTTCCCGTTGCGCAGGCAATCGTACCGGGGACATAGCAGTTTCAGGTCGTGCAGCGTCCATACGACTTTGATACCTCTCCGATGGGCGAGTTCGGCGATCAGAGGGGATAATTGCGTGTGGATATTGTTCAGGTGAACGACATCCGGCTGGAAATCATCCAGCAATGCGTTGAATTTCCGTTTTACCTCTTTCGAACCGAATGGCCGTCTAAAGGTTTCAAGTATGTTGGGACCCGGCGAGAAGCGTATTTCGCTCGGAAAATATTTGCTCCACGGAGTCGGGAAATTTTCCGGATGTTGCATGGCGAATACCGCAGTATCGTGATTGTGGTCTTTGAGCAACTGTTCCAGATTCAGCGTGCATACGCAGTCTCCGCCGCGGCGGTAGTAGAATTTATTGGCGAGCAGAACTTTCATAAAAAACGATCGGAGGTAAGACGGAGAGTTTTCAATTTGCATTTTATATCGGCCGCAACTATTTCCGTATAGGCTCTTGCGCCGTTGTCGTTCAAATGCGATGAATCGGCAAAATATGTTTTGTTGTTTGCGAAGCGTTTGTCGCTTAGATAATTATAGTAGGGAATGCTGTACTTTGCACATATGCCTTCCACGATGTCTGGCCAGTCGGCATTGCTCCCGTATTCGGGCGATATGAATACGAACAGGGCGGAATGTCTTTTTACTTCGCAAATGAATTGCTCAAAATAACGGATTTTGACAGGATCTGTTTCGTTTTTCTTTGCGGTGGATTTTGACGGCTCGTAAGTCATCGTATCGTATAAAGGCATGTAGCCGTTATCGGAAGATACGGCTCGATCCGATAGATTATCCATTAGAATGCTCAGGAATTTCGAATTGAACCGGTAGGAATTCGACATCATTTTCCAACGTTCGGACGGATTTATGTCCCAGAATAATGAATCGACTCCCGGATATTGATAATACGGCCGCAAGGGAGCCAAGTATTTGCAATTGTCGTTTCTAAACAGATCGAATGTAGGCTGGATGTCCAGTATGACGATTTTGGGATAGTACCGGGCCGTAATCGTTTTTAGCTTTCCATACCCGTATATGATGCCGTTGCCGTCCATTCCGCAGTTATAGCAACTCATGTCCAATGAATCGGACAATATCGAAGGGACGTAGTGATGAGCGGCCCGCGACGAGCCGAAAATCAGGATGTTTGCATCGACTTCGTCGGATATGAAATTATCCCGTTTTGTATATCCGCCGGTTGCATGGACTGTCAGATAACCGAAGATTTTGCCCAGACCGAAGTCGAGCAGACCGCATAACGCAAGAAATATGGCCGATTTGATCAGAAAATTCCGCATGCGTTAGAAGTTTACATAAATGAATTGTCCGGAATCCAATACGCCTGTCAGAAGGATTAGAAAGATAGGAACTCCACCTGATTGCTATGTTTCTGTTTTCGAAGAAGAGAAACCGGCGTGGGAAGAATTCGTCGCGCATGTCTTTAAAAAACAATATGCAGACGGCGACGAGCATGTAGATCATATTGCTGTTGTTTGATAAAAACAGGGTAGTCCCGAAATCCGTGAATATTTTGCCGATGACCTTGCATGCGTCCGTTATCGAGGGCATCCGGAAAAATATCCATGCGAAGTTGACGATAAGGAATGTGATGATAATACGAAGCCGGCGATTCCCCCCCCCTTCATACTTCTGAAGACGCAATGCCTTTTCGGCTATTTGCGCGACTCCGTGAATAATTCCCCATATGATGAATGTCCAATTCGCGCCGTGCCAGATTCCGGAGACCAGAAAAGTCGCGAAAATATTCCAATAGGTGCGTAATTTGCTGCATCTGCTGCCGCCCAGCGGAATGTATACGTAATCACGGAGCCAGATGGACAGCGAAATGTGCCATCGGTGCCAGAAGTCGGTTATGCTGGTTGCGAAATAGGGGCGGTTGAAGTTATTGATCAGATCGAATCCCAAGACTTTGGCTACTCCGATAGCCATTAACGAATAACCTGCAAAGTCTCCGTATATTTGCAGCGAATAACACAAACTGGCGACGAACAGAGAGAACCCCGTCTGGTAGGTGTAATTGTCATAAATGCTGTCTACGTACAGACCTAATCGGTCTGCTAACACGACTTTTAGAAACAAGCCCCATAACAACAGTTTCAACCCCTGTGTCGCTTTGTCGGCATCGAAAGTTTTGAGACTTTTGATTTGCGGCAGCAGGTCCTTCGCCTTGCTGATAGGACCCGAAGCTATTTGCGGAAAAAATGAAATGAACAGTGCATAGTCCCGGAGGTTGCGTTCGCAGTCGGTCCGTCTGTAATATACGTCCGCCAGATATCCGTATGCCTGAAATGAAAAGAAGGATATGCCGATGGGAACGGCCCAATGCATTGTATTTATTTCGATGCGCAGGTGGAGGGTCGTCAATATATCGTATACGATATTATTTATAAAATTGTAGTATTTGAAGAAAAGCAGCGGCAGCAAGGTCAAAATTCCTGCGACGGTCATTTTTAGCTTGTTCTTGGGGCTGTTGCGGGATATATAACGAGCGCCGGTATAGGTCGTCAGAGTTACCCACAAGAGGATCAATGCGTATACGGGCACCCAGTTCATATAGACTGCATAGCTTATCAGCAATAGAAGCCAGCTGCGCCATTTTATCGGACAGAGATAATATGCGGCGAAGATTGTTGGGAATGCAAGTAGAAATACAAATGAATTGAACAGCATGCTGAGGCTCTCTAGTTAGGCGTTGCGTCTGATATGTCGGAAATGGTATTTTACTGTTTTTGAATTGATTTTTTATAGATGTCCGTCAATAATTGCGCAGAATGGACGTTTGTCAGGTTGTCCCGGTAGCCGATGCAGTTTTTGACATAAAAGGAGTTGTTGTCGATGATTTCTTTTAGCTCGTCTACTCCCCATTGATTCTTGGCTATTCCCAGCTTATTCGCTTGGATGTAGCCGGCTGAAGCCGGTTGAGTGTTTGTCAGAATCGGGGTCCCTGAAACGATGGATTCCGGAATGGAAACCATATTCAGATCTTTTCGCGTATTGATAAGAAAGCAAAGAGATTCTCGGATATATTTATTCAGTGTTTGCTGAGGTAAAAATCCGAGAAATCGGACACTTTCCGAGAGTTTTAATTCCGACACTAATTTTTTTAAATTTGCTTCTTCTTCACCTCGCCCGGCTATCAACAATTTAATGTCTTCATATGCTTCCATTTCATGGAATCGCTGGAAAATCCGAATTATTCCGTCGATATTTTTTCGGTGAATCAATTGGGACGAACTGATTATTTGGCGTTCTTTTTTTTCGGAATAGGTGAATTTATCGACATTAATTCCATGATCAACGATTTGCTTTACTGTTTGCGGCATATATTTGCTAATAAATTTGTAAGCAGGCTCTGAGCGGGGAGCTACTGCTGCAATCCGTTGCATGAATAAGCGAACAATGACATTATGCCATATTTTCGATGGAAGTCGATGGAATTTGTTTTGATGATCGGTCAGTTCTTGCCAAATTATAGTTTTTTCGGGACAGATTCTTGCTGCTAATAAAGACTGGAACGAAAATACTTCACTGGAGATCAGCAAATCGAATGATTTTTCATTTTCTTTGATATATGGCCATAGCTCAGGAGAAAAGGGCAACATAGCCGGCGGGAAAAGTTTTTTGCACTTGGATTTGAAAAAAAGAATTTCGAAATCATACGCTTCTTTTTCCGCAGGAGCATACTCTTCGGCGGCGGCTAATGTTACATCGTGTCCCAGTCGTTTGAATCCTAGACACATGTTGTAAATCATCGTGTCTTTTATGGATTTGACTTGCGGAATTACATTGTTGTCCGCCGTAAAAAGGATCGGATTCAATATCAATACCTTCATGGCATCACATCTGTTTGTTCGCAGGGGATGAGTACAGATTTATATAGTCTTGTTCCAATATATTCTCTGAATAGAATTCTGGATACAGATTCGCATTTGTGCTGGCGCTGCCGGAATCCAATGCCTGTTGCAGCTTGTCGGCCAGATCTTCGACATTTCCGGCTTTGAAGAACAGCGAGTCCCGGTTGGCGTATTCTTTGAAAAAAGGCACGTCTGACATCACGACTTTCTTCCTGAAATAGAACGCAAGGGAAAGCACGCCCGACATGGTGGCCGAACGATACGGATAAACTACGATTGCGGCTTTGGTGAATAGATCTCGGACTTCGGCATCCTCGATGAACCGGTTCAGTCTGATAATGTTTTTATTGTCGGTTACGTAGTGTCTGCCTTTTCCTGCTATTACCAGCTTGTGCTTGTCGTGGAAGACTTTTTGGTCGTACGCCTCTATCAGCAGATCGACACCTTTGTAGTGATCTACAGTGCCGAAAAACAGAATGTAATCGGATGTGTTTTTCAGCTCCTCTATTTGTTTCCTTCCATTTTTTATCATTTGGGTTACTAAGGAAGGAAAATGATTGAATACAACGCGCTTATTCGGGTAACTTTCTTTTAAAGCTATATACTGATGTCGTGATGATGTCGTTAGATTCGGAATGATCTTCAGGTAAGTGCGTGTACACCATATGACGTATTTGTGCAAGAGTCTGCCCGGAAAAGTCATTGTGTCCGATTCGTGTTGATTCAGGTCATGAACCGTATAGTACAACCGCTCTTTAGGGTGTTGGCATAGAATATAAAAAAATAGACAGAAGTCTCCTGTCAGCAGATGAATTGCATCTATTTTGTGTGTTTTCGCAGTTCTTTTTATCGTGTCTATGATTCTTGCCGGATATATTTTGTATATTAACTTGAGAAGTTTGGAGCGGGGATATTCTATGTATTCGATATGCTCGACTTCCTTCAGGTAGTTGCGGTAAGATCGTTTTCCGGAATTGACAACCACAGCGTATATCTCGAATTCATTGCTTTTCGATAATGCATTTATGACAGAGGATGTGTATGGAATCATCCCCGGTGCAGACTCTGTGGCGATAAATAGGATTCGCTTCATTTGATGGATGTGCGCTTCCGTGCTGTTATTCGTTGCTGTGACGTTTATAATTCAAAAAGGTGCGGAAATTGCTCCGGATTCGCTGCCATGTTATCTTATGCCGATTTGTCCATAGGCTCTCTGCAAGAAAGGCGATATTGTTTCGGCAACCGTATTTTTTCAAGCTTTTCACGCTTACTCCGATCTGTTTGTCTGTCATGACATCGGGATACATGTAATATGTCGTGTCGGGGGACAAGCGGTCGGCCGAGTATTTCATGGGACGGCAGAAAAAATGGATATACAGAAATTCATCGCGGTGAATTCTGTCTTTTTGCAGGTAGTTTCTATATAACCTGCCGTCTTCCCATGTGAATATTTGATATTTGTTTTTATCCTTTTCCGAGGCGGGAAAATGACCCAGAACGAATCCCGGTTCATATTTTTCCAGATCTGCGAAGACCACTTCGTCGAAATACGGAATGTTCAGATACCGGTAAATCGCATCCATCCCGTTTTCATCGAAGCTATAGTTGCTTCTGCCGCTGAATACGTCTTTGTAATTGATTTCTCCGGGGACGATCCGCTTGTAACGGGCGTTTACTTCCGGCGTGTTCTTATACAGTGTGGAATGCCCCAAAAAGCCGAGCCGCTCATATTTATTTAGGTTGTTTTCCGAATAAAATGTCCGTATATTTCCCCACATCAGATCAATGTCGCAATGTCCCCAGAAATCATATCCGGAAAGTTCTTCTGCGAAGATTTCTCCATATGCCGGCTTGAAGAGCGATAATCGCCACGGCCTGTCGATCACGGTTTCAAAATCGAACCAAGCCTTTATCCGTTGTTTGACCTCTTCGTAATTACAGTATTGGACGTGTACGTTCGTTGGAAATTCATAAGGCGTTCTGTCGTCAGTCAGTATTTTCCAATTTACGGTCGGATTTTGCGCACAGCTTAATAGATAAAGTGCAAAATTCTTCGGTAATTTCCCGAAATAGGGGATTATATAACAGATTGTCTTCATTGTTTGTCGATATCGAACTGAACGGGTTTTATTTTCAAAAGAGCAGCAACGGAATAATCCGTAGTTTTGCCCCTGAAATTGCTGCTGAACAATTCCGCTTTTTTCATGGATTCTTCGAATGTACCTATGATTTTTGCCGGGACGCCTCCCACTACACTGCCGGCGGGGACGTCCTTTGTAACGACGGAGCCAGCCGCGACGATCGAATTTTCACCAATGGTCACACCGTACATGATCGTACTTCCCCCCCCCACGAAAACATTACTATGGATTTCTATTTTGCCGTATTGACAATAAAAGCGGTTGGAGCCGGTGGCCCTGTTGAATACGCTGCATGTCATGCTGTGGGTGATTAATCGGCAGCCGGCGGCGATGCGTACGTTATCGTGCAGGCAGACAAGAAACGGTTCCGCCGGAAGGATATTCGTTTTGAAGCTGCAGTTTTCTCCGATATGATGAAATATGCGGTGCTTTTTCAGCCATTGTGCTTTTTTCTCTCCGTCAGCTATTAACAACACGGCGAGTTTGGCCCAATACCTTTTGAGTGTGTCCGATGTTATCATGTTTAGAGCGTCTATAGTATAGTTCGTACAGATAAAATAATAACCCGTGGAAGAAGAAGGAACCTACTCGAAAGAATTCTACGGTAGTGAAACTTGACAGCAGCAGAAAAATATAGAAGAATTTCAAAAAGAGAATGTTGTCGTCGCATTTTCTTCTGATGATCCGAAAGACGGGGAAGAGAAGGGCCAATACGGTCGGAATTCCGATCATCCAGCTCAGTCCGACGATCCCCCAGTCATGCCATCCGTTATATGGACCTAATGCAGGATCGACAGTATAGAACGGCTGACCGTATTTTGTTCTGGGGTTGGGGATTCCGCTTCCGAATACATATTCGACCGGAGATTTGAAGTGCTCTTTTGTAAAATAGTTGAACTGGATGACTCGTATGTAATCCTCATTGGCGAATGTGGCGCCCGCTTCCTGCCGCTTCATCATGTTGTTTATGGAGTTCTGAACGACCGAAGTTTGGGAGAGAACACCTATTACAATAAGGAAGAGAAACATATATTTTACACTGGCGATTTTCTTTACCGAGTAGGTAAATAGGCCCAATGCCAATAATATGGCAGCCATCTGGGTCCTGAATCCTGCTATAAAAAGGACGAAGAACGCAGGCAGTATGTATAATAGGTATTTGGTCTTGCCTGAAAATAAATATTTCCCGTAAAAATAGAATAGACAGATATAGGCGATCAGTTGTCCGTACATGGTAAATCGTCCGATGTCCATATAATCCGTTGCCAAATTGAATATTTTGTCGGGATATATCAGTTGGATTGTGAAGCAGCATAGAAAAATAACGTAGGCGATTGCTAATGCCTTTTCTATCTCTTTTATTGTGTATTTGCCGGATAAAAATATGAAATAAGATATGACCGGGAAAAGTTGCAGGCAAGCTACGGCAGTGAATGTTTTCGATAAACTTTGGTCTTCAAAATGCATGCAAGAGAATGCACTGATAATGAAGAATATGAAATATATGATCAAATACTTCTTAAACATTCCGGGTCTTCTCTCCAGAATGGTTTTTATCATATAATACAAGGCAAAAACAACCGGCAGCAACACAAACTGATAAGGTAAAATTCCCCAGCAGCATGAAAAAAGCAATATCCAGATTATGAGTTTGTTGACATTCGAAATCATCGGCGGTTTGCACTTAGGTCGTTGAACAGTTCTTCCCAATTGTTGACAATCTCTTCTACGCAGAACCTGCGGCAGGAGTGCAGGCCCTTCATTGCCAGTTTTTCCCGAAGGGAGGTGTCTGTCATCAGCTCTTTCATTTTGTTTACATAGCCCGTAAGGTCTTCATTGGAAACGATGATGCCGTTGTATCCGGTTTCGACGATGTCGTGCAGCGACAGGTAGGAATCCATTACAACCGGAACGACACCGCATTGTTGTGCTTCGACCAATGTCATGGGAAACCCTTCGAAGGCGGAGGTCATCATGAAAATGGCGGCCTGTTTGTAATAGGGCTGCGGATTTCGGAAGCCTTCGAACGAAATCCGTTTTAATCCTAACGCCTCCGCCAGTTGTTTATACATGGCCAAATCCGGTCCTTCGCCGACAATCCGGAAGTTCCACTCGTCCAAGCGGGGATCGTTTTCAATAGCGCGCCATATTTTGATTGCTCGCGTTATGCGTTTCTGGATTTCCACCATCCGGCCTACGAGAAGAACGCTCTTCTCTTTCGACTGCAAATCTTCGGGCCGCATTTCGTTCGGGTAAACCAGCGGATTGGGGATGGCACCCAACTGGCTATTTGTATTTTTATAGTTGGCAAATTGCTCGTACTGACGTTGAAAGGCTGGAGAAAGGAAAATATATTTATCCGTATGCGGTAGGAATTTTGTCACCTGCCTGCAACTATGTCTCTTTTTCCAGAATTTATACAGCGAAGTGCATCTTTTTTTCAGGAATCCGTTTATTCCCGTTCCCTCGATCATTGGGGTATAAAGTGCCTGATGGAGACATGTGATGATCTTTGTCTTATACCGTCCCCTTATTCCACGGATATATTCGACTGGCCACCATTGATTGACAAGATAATGGATGTCGTTTTCCTGAATATATTCTTTCAGATAGCCGATTACTTTGTCGGCATCGGGAAAGCGTGTCGTAAACTCGTCGCAGCGGATGTCGGGTATTTGAACGGCCTTTATGGCTGGATCGATGAAAGGCAGGTCGGCCCGCGTATTGTTTTTAAAATACAAGACGGATACATTCCATCCTCGCTTTATCATTTCGTTGGCAAGGCAGATCGTTACGGTTTCTCCGCCGCCGTATACGGGCCACAGACGTAGCAGAAAGGTTATATTCATCAGTCGGATTTTATTGTTCGTCTCTTGCAGTAAGCGCATTTTCGAGGAAGCACATGGATTTTGAACGCATTTCTTCCAGTTTCGCATTTATGGGCTTCCAGTCTATGGATTGTCTTATGGGGCAACTCTCCAATCCGTTTGAATCGGATAGGGTTCTGTTCTCTATCTTGAACAGCTTCAACAGCGACTCGAATCGTGCGACGCCTCTGTTTCTGTTGACGTATAATACGAACGGTTTGTTGAACAGAATGGAAAAAACGCAGCCGTGAAAGGAGTCCGTGAAAATAAAATCGGCATAATACATCGCCTTCAGCCAGTCCGCTACGGATGGCGCTATTCTTTTTTCGAGAGGGGCCAGTCTGTCTTCGGTTTCCGTCGCTGCAAAGTTGTAGTCCATGGCTAAAACTTTCGAGACTTTTTTCAGCGCCGCCAGTTTGTCGTCGGAACGGTCTAATATGAATGCCGTTATTTTGTTTGTGTACTTTTCGGCACCTCCTTCGCCGATGAGTGCTCGATAGTCCGCAGGTGTCAGAAGCATTGTCGGATCTAAAACATGTTCAGCGGTATGGTTGAGATGCCTTTTGCATAATTCCATACCAGAATCTTCCCGTACGCTGACTGCGGTGAACTCCTTTAGCTTCTGGGTGCAGAATCGGGTCTCTTTCTTCGAATATGCCCATTTGTCGATACCGAATGACGCCGCATAGGCAATTAATTTCGCTGTACGGCCGTCGATCGGGGAGAAGTAATAATCTTTGATTTCCTCCATACACCCTTTGCGCCATACCTGATCAGAACCTACGATGTAGGCGTCGCATTTTAAGTCGCGGATGCTTTTGTATGCACTGCTGTTATAATAGACCGGTGAAAAGGGTTGCAGCCATTTGTCGATAAATGGTTGCGTGTGTTGTGTAATTACGGGGTATTCGTCGTAGATTTTCTTGTCGTAGAAAACGCAGGCAGGTTTTCTGAATATGTATTTTTTGACACTTCGTTTTAAGATGTTCCAGCCGTTGAACCGCTTTTTTTTAACGAGACGGCGAATGAGTATGACTTCGTGCCCTTGCCGTGTCAATACCGTTTTCAGCGCATATGCCTGCAATATGCTACCGTATCCTGTTTCCAAGGGCAAGGTCAGCAAGCCGATTCGCATATCTTTTGATTTTGTTTATTAGTCTCAGTTTTTTGCTTTGCCGGTGCAGCGAAGACTTTGCAACCGCCTTATAAAAAGTATCTCTTCTCGGATCCTTGATAAGACTGGCGGTGATCATCGGATTTTGTTTGATGACTTTCTCATAGGATTGCTCCGAACGTAATGTGCCGGTAATATATTTGCTGCCTTGATCCGTATTGATCAGCAACAGACTTATACCGTTGTTGTCATCCGGAAAGTCCTTGGTGCCGCGGAATCCCCAAAAATCGCCGAGTGTGATGTCGCTGCCGCTTTTCAGTTCTTTTGCCGGACAGGCGTAGCATGAATATCTTTCGGTCACATGCGACAGGAAGCAGTAAAAGAATGGATCTTTATAGTGTATTCTGGACACGTCTGCCGTCTCCGGAAGACCGGCCCCGGTTTCTCTGCGGAGTATGAACCGCAAACTGAAATGCTGCCATCCGGTCGTCTTGTCCCTGAAATTGATGCCCGTAATTTGGGATGTGGACCGCAACTCGGAATTTGTATGTTTGAACCCTTTTCTGGCTATTGTTTCATGTAAATATTGTCGCCAGATTTCGGGGCTGGGAACACCGTGGCAAACTAAATCTACAGTCAATAGATTTTCATATTCTTTTGCCAAAAAAAGCTTTAAACCTCTTATTTGACAGGGAGTGCCCGAAAAGAGCACCGGACGGCCGGATTCCAGAAATTCTTTCGCCTGCTGGTAAGTGCGGCCGATACGGCTTTGCACATACTTGCTGCCCCGCATGGCCGCGAGTCCTTCGAGCGTTTCGGTACAGGCGTGTTCTACAGCCCAATTCTCGTCGAAACGGGCACCGAAAACCACGCCGTTCTTCTGAATGATCTGTTCCGCTATATGGGTGAAGATACCTCCCGAAGAACTTTGTAGCCGAATCCGAGTCTTTGTGTTTTTTGCCGCATATACATGGAGCGGCTTCCGCTTTTCGCCCTGATTGAGTACCGGACATACTTTTTCGCACAAGCCGCAATCTATACATTTCGACGTGTCTGTTTGCGGATAAAGAAATCCTTCCTCGTCT
>ENA-UOJK01000045-UOJK01000045.1-human-gut-metagenome-genome-assembly--contig:-C116-NODE-45-length-140223-cov-27.096056_pt1 | contig 140223 bp, 131 predicted proteins | sample MGYA00242348_ERZ723895 | MGnify/ENA metagenome assembly ERZ723895
TCTACTGATGTCGGTTATAAAAAGAAAAAGCGTCTAGCTAAATCAGGAAAAGACACTGTATTATGATATATCAAGTGATTTTTCTATCTTGTGCAACCGCATGCAATCGTTTGCACTGTTCGTTTTCCACATTTTACACTCTCTTTATACTTTACTAAAGTAATAAAGCATATTTTTGTTGCGTCATGCTTTGGGTACTTGAAAGACGTTAGAAAGCGAAAGTACGAAAATTATTTTTCGAATAATATATATAGGTAATTAATATTGTTAACTTTAATTTATTAAATGCATGAAGCAAGTTAATCTTAGAATCTGTCAAACGATTCTTACCCTAATGTTAGGGTTATTCTTGTCTGTAGGCGCTTATGCACAGAACATCACCGTGAAAGGGCATGTAAAAGATGCTTTGGGAGGAGTGATAGGCGCAAATGTAGTGGAAAAAGGAAATTCCACGAATGGTACAATCACTGACCTTGATGGTAATTTTACATTGACAGTTCCTCAGGGAGCTACGTTGGTCGTGTCTTTTATCGGATACAAGACGCAAGAAGTAGCTGCTGCTCCTTCAGTAATTATTACATTACAAGATGATGCGGAATTGTTGGGCGAGGTGGTCGTAATTGGTTACGGTACAGCCAAAAAGAATGATTTGACTGGGTCTGTTACGGCTATTAGTGCAGATAAAATGGTAAAAGGTGCTGTTACATCTGCTACTGATATGTTGGTTGGTAAAGCTGCCGGTGTAAGTGTGATTACTGACGGTGGTGCTCCGGGAGCTGGTGCTACAATTCGTGTGCGTGGCGGTTCTTCTATGTCTGCATCCAATAATCCGTTGATTGTTATTGACGGTGTGCCTGTAGATGACGGTGGTATTAATGGTATGTCAAATCCTTTGGCTACTGTCCATCCCAATGATATTGAGACTTTTACTATTTTGAAAGATGCTTCTGCAACAGCCATTTATGGTTCTCGTGCATCTAACGGTGTTATTATTATTAATACTAAAAAAGGAAAGTCTGGACGTGTACAAGTTGGTTATAGCGGTACATTCTCTATTAATACAAGACCCAATAAAGTAGATGTAATGTCTGCAAATGAATTTAGAGAATTTGTGACTTCTAAATTCGGTGAATCAAGTGCTCAGTTTAAAGCATTAGGTCAGGCAAATACTGATTGGCAGGATGAAATATTCAAAACCTCTTTCAGTACAGACCACAATGTTAATGTTTCTGGTGCTATACCACACATGCCCTATCGTGTATCAGTTTCTTATACCAATGAAAATGGTATATTGAAGACTTCTAATATGGAGCGTTTGACTGGTGCTATTAGCTTGAATCCTAATTTCTTTGATAAGAAATTGAATATTCAGTTGAATGTGAAAGGTATTTATAATACAAACCGTTTTGCAGATACTGGTGCAATAGGTATGGCGACGCAATATGATCCGACACAGCCTATTTACATGGATGGAAATCCCTATGGTAACGGCTACTTTATGTATATGAAAAGTGGCAATAATCCTACACCGGTTGATATTGGTTTGGCTAATCCCGTTTCTATTTTAGATTCAAAGCATGACGAATCAACTGTTTATAGAAGTATTGGTAATGCACAAATTGACTATAAGTTTCATTTCCTGCCCGAATTGAGAGCAAACTTGAATTTAGGTTACGACGTGTCTAAGAGTGAAGGTGATGTTATTATAGAAGATAATGCTCCTATGACTTGGTGCCAAGGTAACTATAAAACTGGGTTTGGGGAAAATAGCAGCTATTATCAATTGAAGCGGAATACATTGCTGGATTTCTATTTGAATTATGCTAAAGAGTTTGGTGCACATCATGTCGATGTTATGGGCGGTTATTCTTGGCAGCATTTCTATAATTCTACATGGACCAAATATCCTTATTCTACAGTAAAAGCTGAAGAAACTGGTAAGGAATTCTATAAGGATATGGAAGATTATTCAACTGAAAACTATCTTGTTTCTTTCTTTGGGCGTTTGAATTATACATTATTGAATCGTTATTTGGTGACATTTACCTTGCGTAATGATGGTTCTTCACGTTTCAATAAAGACAATCGTTGGGGATTATTTCCTTCAGTTGCTTTGGCATGGAAGATGAAAGAAGAGAATTTCTTGAAGGGAGTGGATTGGCTTTCTGATTTGAAGTTGCGTTTGGGCTATGGTATTACTGGTCAGCAAAACCTGAATAATGGTGACTATCCTTATATGGCTCGCTATATGTATTCCAAAGCTGGAGCAAATTATTATTTTGGTAATAACAAGTATTCATTGATTGCTCCTCAAGCTTATGATGAAAACTTGAAATGGGAAGAAACTACAACTTACAATATTGGATTGGATTTCGGTGTATTGAACAACAAATTGACAGGTACTCTTGATTTGTATTATCGTAAAACTGATGATTTGCTGAATACGGTTACAGCTCCTGCCGGTACAAACTTTAGTAACCAGTTGTTGACGAATGTAGGTACATTGGAGAATAAAGGTATTGAACTTACTTTGACGGCTCATCCTATCACGACAAAAGATTGGGACTGGACATTGAGTTATAACATCTCTTATAATAAAAATGAAATTACCAAATTGACATTTAATGATGACCCGGCTTATAAAGGTGTGATTCATACTGGTATTGATGGAGCAACCGGTTATAATATCATGATAAATGCTGTTGATCATCCTTATAATTCATTCTATGTATGGGAACAACTTTATGATAAGGCTGGAAATCCGATAGAAGGTGCTTATGTTGATCAAAATGGGGATAATAAAATAGACGAAGAAGATTTGGTCGCTTACAAAAAGTCTGCTCCTGACGTATTTATGGGATTAACTTCTCAATTGTCTTATAAGAATTGGGATTTGTCATTTGCTTTGCGTGCAAGTATTGGAAACTATGCTTATAACAATGTACAATCCAATCGTGAGGCTTGGGATGGTTCACAAATGTATGACCAAACTGGTTTCTTGAAAAATCGTTTGACTTCTGCATGGAAAACAAATTTCAAGACAGGGCAATATCGTTCTAGTTACTATGTTCAGAATGCTTCTTTTGTACGGATGGACAATATTTCATTAGGATACACTTTTAACAAGCTGTTCAATGATAAACAAAGTGCACGTGTTTATGTCACGGTACAGAATCCGTTTGTTATTACCAAATATGATGGTTTGGATCCTGAAATTAGCGGTAGTGGAGTTGATAATAATATCTATCCTCGCCCTCGTGTATTTATGTTAGGCTTGAATCTTAATTTTTAATCAATGAAGTTATGAAAATATTAAAATATAAATATATATTGTCGGCAGCCCTTTTGAGTACGATGTTAGGGGTTACCTCTTGTGTGAACGATCTGGATACGGTTCCATTGGATAAGGATGAATTGGTTTCGGATGTCGTTTTTGGAAAGGAGATAGGAGCTTATGAACAAAGTTTGGCTAAAATATATGCAGGTTTGGTAATAGGTGGTAATGCAGGTGGAGACTCAGACCAGGATGTTGTCGGCATTGACGGTGGTTCTCAGGCTTCATTTATTCGCGTATTGTGGAATATGCAGGAATTGGCTTCTGATATCGCTCATTGTTGCTGGAATGATCCTGGTATTCCAGACTTCAATCATATTTCTTGGGCTGCTTCAAGTCCATGGATCAAAGGATCATATTATCGTTTGTATTATCAGATTAACTTGTCAAATGCGTTTTTACGTGAAACAACTGATGATAAACTTGCCTCACGAGGTTGTTCAGAGCAAGTAAAGGCTTCTATTAAAACTTTCCGTGCAGAAGCTCGTTTTATGCGTGCTTTGATGTATCTGTATGCTTTGGATTTGTATCGTAATGTTCCGTTTGTAGATGAAAACAGCCCTATTGGTAGCGTTCGTCCACAACAAATTATGAAAGATCAATTATTTGAATACATTGAAAGTGAAATGTTGGCATGTGAAAGTGATATGCTTGATCCTGTAGTTGGATTTAATGATAATTATGGACATGCTAATAAAGCTGCTCTGTGGGCTGCATTGTCTCGCTTGTATTTGAATGCAGACACGTATGTAGGTGTAAATAAATATACTGAATGTGTGACTTATTCTAAAAAGATTATTTCAGCAGGTTACCAATTGGAACCGGTTTATGGCGATATGTTCAAAGCTGATAATGACCAATCCAAAGAGATGATTTTCCCATTGAGATATGAAGGTGAAGATACAATGACCTGGGGAGGTATGACAGCTTTGTTATGCTGGGGTTCTGCTGATTTTCAAGAAGAAACGAATGCAAAGGGAGGTTGGCAAGGTGTTAGAGCTAAGTCGTCTTTATATAATATCTTTGAAAAAGAGGATAGCAGTGATAAGGATACTCGTAAAGCAATGTTGCGTACAGAAGCTACCACAAATATTGAGATCACAAATGAAGCTGATTTTGTCAATAATGGCATTCCCGTTACCAAGTTTTATAATGTGAATAAAGATGGAAGTAAACCTGCATCTGCGGAAGCTTGGACAGATTATCCATTATTCCGTTTAGGTGAAATCTATTTGAATTTAGCAGAAGCTGTTCTTCGTGGCGGACAAGGAGCAACAAAAACAGAGGCTTTGGGATATGTAAATGATTTGCGTAAACGTGCATATTCAGACAAGGCGTCCGCACCTATTTCCGATAGTGATTTTACTTTGGACTTTATGATGGATGAACGCGCACGTGAGCTATTCTACGAAGCTCAAAGACGTACAGATTTGATTCGCTTCGGTAAATATACTTCTGCTGATTATGTTTGGCCATGGAAGGGTGGAGTTGCGGCAGGAAAATCTGTTGAAAGCTTTTATCAAGTGTTCCCCTTGCCTTCAGACGATGTTGGTTCTAATCAGAACCTGGTACAGAATGAAGGATACTAATATTAATGATTAAACATGAATGATATGAAGACAAAATATATTTATTTACTTTTGGCTGGAATCTTCGCATTGATGTCTTGTGAGGAGGATGCTACCCCCATATTGGAATTGAAGACTGCTGCTGCATTGCATGCGCTTTCCCAAACAGACATTACTATTACTAAAGACAATAAGGATGCGCAATTTCCGGAAATAGCTTGGGATAAGGCAGATTATGGAGTTTCTGCAGTAGTTAATTATGTTGTAACTCTAACAAATACTTCTACCAATAAGAGTATTGTAATAGGAGAAACAGGGGATGCAAAACTGGCATTTACAAATAGTGAAATGAATTCTTTATTGGCTAAGGTAGGAGCATATCCGGGGCAAACGTATGATTTTACTGTTTCTTTGGTTTCTGAGGCATATGATGCTTATACTGATGCAGCTAGTAACTCAATAACTTTTAAGGCTACACCTTATGACCCTAATGTAGATAATATTACATGGAAGTATGCTTATGTAGCTGTTGGCTATCCTGATTGGGACTACACTACTGCCTATTTGATAGGTGACCCTAACGGTGATGGCATTTATAGTGGTTATGCCAATTTTGATGGTGCTGCTTCTTATGCAATCATTGATGGTGCAGACCTTACGAAAGTATTGGCTAAAGACCAGCAAGTTACTGCTGATGGTAAAGGTTTCATTGAAATTACTTTAGATGCAGAAGGTAAGGTAACCCAATCAGAGAAAGGGCTGGTTTGGGGAGTAATTGGAGATGCTACGTCTAGTGGTTGGGACAAAGATACCCAGATGGAATACGATACCACTACTCGTCTTTGGACAGTGGTTACTCCGTTGCTCGATAAGGAATTCAAATTTAGAGCCAATAATGACTGGGGATTCAATTATGGAGCAGAAGAAGGTAAACTTTCTGAGTTGGCCGGTAACTTGGTTGCTGGAGGTCAAAATTTCAAAGTGGTAAAGGCAAGTCCCTATATTATTACTTTAAATTTGACTAATGCAGGAAAATATACTTATAGTATGGAAGAAACAACGATTGAGCTTTCTAGCTCTGCAATGACATTGCCTGGTAGCTATCAGAGTGGTGATGGTTGGAAGCCGGAAGCTGATGATTGCTATAAGGTAGAATCTGCAGCTCGTGATTTCAAATATACTGGCACTCACTATTTCCCTGCCGATACAGAATTCAAGTTCTATGATTCTGGTACGTGGATTGGTGTTGTTGGAGATATTACTTGGAATGAGGCTAAGACATCAACTACGTTTGTTATCGGTGATGGCGGTAATGTTAAGATTGAGGCTGCCGGTTATTATCGAGTAGGTGCCGATACTAAGAAGATGGTTGCTACTTTGGATAAGACAGGTTGGGAGATTATTGGTGATGCTACTCCTGGTGGATGGGATAAAGGCACTTTAATGGATTATGATGCTGAAACGCAAAAGTGGTCGGTGACTGTTACATTAGGTGATGGTGAAATGAAATTCAGATGGGATGCAGCTTGGACTATAAACTTTGGTGGTAGTTTAGGTGCGCTGACGCAGGATGGTGGAAATATTAAAGTTTCAGCTGGAACATACACGATTGTATTGGATCCAGAAGCTAAGAATGCTACAATGACAGCCAATTAAGGCTCTCTTATTTATAGAAAAAGGATTAAGGGGGGGACCTTTAATCCTTTTTTATTTGTCAGACCAATGAATTGTAAATAGATGAGGAATTTATTTTATACTATACTTGTATTATTGACAGTGTATGCTTGTGCCGGAAAACGCGAGATAGTTACTGAACAAAAGCAAGTATTACCTGCTGTAGAAGACGTTGTGATGTACGAAATCAATCCACGTGTTTTTGCTCTGAAGAATGCATTTAATGTCATATCAAAACATCTTGATTCTATTCAGTTTTTGGGTGTTAATGTTGTTTGGTTTATGCCAATCTATGAGATTGGTGAGGTAAATACGGTGAATTCTCCTTATTGTATCAAAGATTATAAAAGAATAAATCCTGAATTTGGAACAGTAGAAGAATTTAAGCGTTTAGTGGAATTATGCCATGAAAAAGGAATAAGTGTAATTTTAGATTGGGTTGCTAATCATACATCTTGGGACCATGCTTGGATTAAAGAACATAAAGAGTGGTATACTCAGGATAGTATCGGAAATATAATTTCTCCTGCAGGAACGGGATGGAATGATGTGGCAGATTTGAACTACGATAATGCAGATATGTGCCTTGCAATGATTGATGCTATGAAATATTGGATACAAGAAGTTGGTGTAGATGGTTTTCGCTGTGATGCTGCTGATTATGTTCCATATACTTTCTGGAAGCAAGCTGTTGATTCTCTGAGGGCTATTCCAAATCGGAAATTGTTAATGTTGGCAGAAGGTAAGCGCAAAGATCATTTTGATGCAGGATTTGATATGAACTATGCTTGGGATTTGATGGAGGCGATGCGGGATGTTTTCGTTAATGATAGTAGTGCGGCACGCTTGTTGGAGGTGGATTGGAGCGAGTATGACTCAATTCCGGCAGGAAAAATGAAATTACGTTTTATTACCAATCATGATGAGGCTTCTAAAATGTCGCCAATTGTGGAGTTAGGAAGTGAAAGGGCAGCTATGGCTGCTTTTGTTGGAACAGTTTTTTTGCATGGTGGAGCATTGATTTATAGTTCACAAGAAATTGGACATGAGGCTCCTATTAATTTTTTTGCATATACATCCGTGGATTGGTCCGAATGTTCGGATATTTATCAAGAATATGGGTGTTTAATGGGATTGTATAATAAATATCCTGCACTTCGGAAAGGAATATTAACTGGGTATCCTGCTTCAGACGTCTTGATGTATCAGAAAAGTGATGGTAAAGATGCTTTTATGATATTGGTTAATGTGCGTAATAGAGATGTTTCTGTTATCTTACCGGAGGGTTGGAAGCATCATGTAGCTACTGATATTTACGAAAATAAACCTCTGGAATTGATGAATGAAATTAAACTGAATGCATTAGAGTATAGAATAATTAGATTCTGACGGCTGGATTTTAATAAAAGAGGAGACCCTATACTATTATATTGTGTAAGGTCTCCTCTTTCTGTTTGATATGCAAACGTTTTCGTGATATTGTTCTCGTTTTCCTTTACGTTAATTGATTTGCCCTTTCTTTTCCGGTTATATTTGTGAAGTGATAACTTTAAATACTTCATATTATGAAAATTATCGTTCAACGTGAGAATCTTGTTTTATGGCATTTGATATGCTTCAGCGTGCTGCTGGCATTCACGGCATGTAGTGACAACAAAGAGGAGTTTCAGGAATATTTGACTCCTGCCTCCGGTAGTGAAGCTATTTTTGAACAAGGTTTTAGCTTTGCTGAAGCTGCTTCTTCACAAAGTGTCAGTTTTGAGGCCGGATATCAATGGACTGCTGAGCTGAGTGGTGAGGATATTGGCTGGTGCAGTATCAATCCGGCAAAAGGCTTGTCAGGAAAAGCTACGATTATGGTTTCTGTTGCTAAAAATGAAACTGGAATAGCGCGTACAGCACAATTGAATATTATATCCGGTTCAAAAAGGGAAGAAATATCCGTCACTCAAGCTGCCAATGCAATTGCAATTCCTGCTGGTCTGAGTTATACACCGGTGGTACCAGATGCTGATCAGTCTCTTGTCATTACGTTTAAAGCGGATACAAAGTCTGCCCTCTATGAGTATAAAGGAGATGTGTATGTACATATTGGTGTTGTCAGTGAAGGTCGTTGGCAATTCGTGCCTGCAGAGTGGGCAGAAAACAAAGATAAATGTAAGATGACTTTATCTGAGGCTAATATTTGGAGTATTACATTGAGTCCGAATATCCGGGAGTGGTTTGGGAGTGGAAAGACACCGGTGAACCAACTTGGAATAGTGATTCGTAGTGCGGATGGTAGTAAAAAAGGAATAGATACTGATTCCTTTATAGCGGTAACTGATACAAAATATGAAGGATTTGTACCCGGTGAGATTAAAACTGCCGCTGTACCGGCTGATATGGTCGAAGGTATCAACATAATGGATAATTCTACAGTGACACTGGTACTTTATGATAAAGATGTGAATGGAAATCATAAGGATTTTGCACATGTTGTGGGTGACTTTAACAATTGGACCTTAAGTAATGACGAAAAGTCGCAGATGTATCGTGATGATGCTTCCGGATGTTGGTGGATTACGTTGGCGGGGTTAGATGCTGGTAAAGAGTATGCTTTCCAATACTATGTGGGTACAAAGGAAGGTGAAGTAATTCATTTGGCAGATGCTTATACTGAAAAAATACTGGATCCTGATAATGATAAAGATATTTCAGCTTCTACCTATAATGAAAACCTGGTTTATCCTAAGGGAGGGGTAGGAATCGTTTCGACCTTCAAGATACAGAAAGATAGTTATAACTGGAAGTATAATGATTTTAAAATAGCAAATCCTAAGCAATTAGTGATATATGAATTGCACTTGCGCGACTTTACGGCTACGAGTGACATTAACGGTGCGATGGGAAAGCTTTCTTACTTGAAAGAAATGGGTGTCAACGCTATTGAGTTGATGCCGGTGCAGGAGTTTGACGGCAATGACAGTTGGGGGTATAATCCTTGTTTTTTCTTTGCGATGGATAAAGCTTATGGGACAAAAACAATGTATAAGCAGTTCATTGATGCTTGTCATGAGGCTGGTATGGCAGTTATTCTGGATGTGGTTTATAATCATGCTACAGGAAATAATCCGCTGGCTAAACTCTATTGGGATGGTGATAAGACTGCAAAGAATAATCCATACTTCAATGTGGAAGCACCTCATCCTTATAGCGTGTTCCATGATTTCAATCATGAAAGCCCATTGGTGCGTAAGTTTGTGAAGCGTAATCTGCAATTCTTGTTGAAGGAATATAAGGTGGATGGCTTTCGTTTTGATTTGACGAAAGGGTTCACACAAACCTCTTGCACTGAAAGTACAGCATCCAATTACGATGCGGGTCGCATTGCCGTCCTAAAGGATTATAATGCGGCCATCAAGGAAGTGAAAAAGGACTCTTATGTTATCTTGGAGCATTTCTGTGATTCAAAGGAAGAAAATGAACTGGCAGCTGATGGTATGCACTTATGGCGTAACTTGAATAATGCCTATTGTCAGTCGGCTATGGGGTATGCTGAAAATAGTTCTTTTAGTAGCCTTTATGAGAAAAACACTGCATGGGTAGGTTTTATGGAAAGCCATGATGAAGAACGCACAGCTTACAAACAGTCGCAATGGGGTGATGGTGTGCTGAAAACCGACCTTGATGCCCGTATGAATCAGTTGGCACTAAATACAACTTTCTTCCTTACCGTTCCTGGTCCTAAGATGGTTTGGCAGTTCGGAGAGATGGGATATGGCATCTCTATTGAAGAGAATGGCCGTACCGGTAGGAAGCCTTTGCATTGGGAATATTTAGATAACGCCGATCGTAAAGGGCTGCACGATGTTTATGCAGCTTTGATGAAGCTGCGCAATGCTCATCCGGAGTTGTTTGATGCAAATGCAACTTTGACATGGAAGGTGGAAACTTCTGATTGGGACAACGGTCGTACATTATTGGTAAAAAGTATAACGGGTAAGCAACTGGTGGTGGTGGGTAACTTTACACATACCGCTACTGATATTGTTTTCCCTGCCACTCCTGGTAACTGGACCAATTACTTTACAGGAAAAAGTGAAACCGTAAATAAACAGGTTAATGTACCGGCTCATGGATATGTGGTCTACACTAATTTCTGATTTCGGTAAGAATCATTCATACATCTTTATCAGCACCCGATTCAGCCAGTTCCAACGGAAACGGAACCAGCGTCGGGTGCTGCTTTGTTTTCCTCCAAAGCGGAGAACGAACTCACGGTAGCCATGTTTACGGAAGGGAAGTCCCACGTCCATGAACTCTAAGTGGCGGTATCCGCGTTGTTTGGCATCATCCAGTGCTTTCCATACGGCAAGAATCCCCGGATATTGCAGGGCATAAGTCTTGCGCATGCCACCTGAGAACCATAGATAGGCGCTATCATCTGAATAAATGCATGCGCTGCCACCGATAATCTTCTCCTTATAAATGACGATGAAGATTTTGCTTTGCTGCCCTTTTGTCAACTGGTTTTCGAGATGCTGAAAGAACTTGATGCTGGGGAAGTGGCGCCGTATCTTGGAAGAATATACGTGGCGCAACATCTGGGCAAAACAGAGAATCTCCTCTTTGGTACGTGCTTCCCGTACTTGGGCGCCGTTTTTGAGCCCTTTCTTTATTTGCCGGATACGTGACGGGCTGAAACGCTCTTCCACCTTTTCGACGCTGTGCAGCGAGTTGCGTACCCGCAGCCAATTGATGGCGATGTATTGGTTGTCTCGGAAAGATTTGTATCCGAACATGGCATTTTCCAGGTTGCGGAACTCGATGAGAAAAGAATCGCGCAATGCTTCATTGGTAAGCCTTTGCAGCATGTCACTGAAGATAATCTCTTTGTCTGCCTCGTTATTGAAATATTCTCCCGTACCGTACACCTCACATCTTTTGATGATGCCGGGTGGAAACATGCGGACACTTTTACGTATGGCGGCAAGCAGTTTCGCAACGGGCTTGTCATCTTCGGATGCCACAATGAGTATGGGGGTATACCCCGGAGTTTCCTCGTAGATTCGGAACAACTCTGTGGAATGGAAGGTGTTGGTGCCTGGCAGGTCAGGAACCTTGCTCCCACGGTAATATGTAGTGAGTTTGAGGGGCATTGCTTGCAAACTTAACAAAAAAACTGAAATTTCGGTTGGCATGGGTAGGCTTTTTTATTAAATTTGTCACTATAGCTGAAGTCTTACATAAAAAGAATGGATATGATTTTTAAGAAAAAGAAAACGGTTCTCGAAGAACAGCCGCTGTGCTACTGGGAAGAGTCCTCTTATATGATGGCAGTGCCTAAGGGGGGTGGAATGGATTTGTCGGTACGGCTTTTTGAGCGCGTGGCTGCTATCTCTGGAGTGGAATTGTTGAAAAAACGTTTGCCTGATGAAGACGAACCGGGATATATGGAAGTAGGATATGATGGCGAAGTGTATGAAATAGGTTTCTATGAAGGTGATTTTTCAATGCCTGATATGTTTAATCGTCGGGATTATTATTTCACTGACGAAGAACTATATGCTATTGGCAGAGCCGATAGGGCACTTACGGTGTTCATGAAGTTCGGCGTTGACGGGCAGAAGTCCTACCATCTGCAACTGAAGATTGCTGTAGCTATGGTGCCCGACCTGCTTGCCATTGTGGACGAAAGTGCCGAGAAACTGGTTTGTGCTCGGTGGGCCACTCTGGCTGCCGACTCGGCGGTAGTTCCCGGAACGAGTGTTTTGTTCACGGTACATGCTGTGACCGATGAAGGAGGCGAGGTGTGGTTGCATACGCACGGATTGAACCGTTGCGGTTTGTATGAACTTGAGATTCTGAAATCAGACAAGGAGAATTACAACAACCATTATTACTTGATTTCCGCCCTTGCTAGTCATCTGCTCGATAAAGACGATAGGACTTCCGAACCTGGTGTTGGCGTATATATCGGGATGTTGAATGACCGTTTGCCGATAGTGGCCACCTACGTTTCGTGGACAAAGGCGCTGGATGAGTACCGAAGCCTCGTTCTTGGCAGTGCGGACGACCGTGAGGAGGGACACAACGGCCGCACGGCACCCGTGTTCATCTATACGAGTGAGGACGACGAGAAGAAAGGCAGACTGCGGAAGGTGTCCGAATACGATAGCATGTGGGGTGAGAATCCGCTATTCTTTATTAGTACCCGTGAAACCAATCGCATGAGTGCGTTGGCTCGCGAGCGTTTCGGTCTTGTGAAATACATGGCAAAGAAGGACGAAGACTCTATCTTGCTTAAAATTGGCTTGAAGACAGACAGTGCCGAGCAGGCTGACGACCGCGAACATATTTGGTTTAAGCTGTTGGAGTTTGATGGAGAGCGTTTCAAGGGACAGCTTATACAAGAACCTTACGACGTCAGCCACATGCACGAGGGTGATGAAGGGTGGTTTACGGTAGAGGATGTGACCGACTGGATAATCTATTTAGAGGAATTTTCGGTTGCTCCGGATACCGCCTATCTGCTTGTCTGATACAAAAGGAAGCGGGGAGAAGATTGTAAGGGCTTTTATTCGCCATTCCCGGATATTTTATCTAAATTTGCCTTCGCTAAACACGAATATGTTATGGAAAGTTTCAGTGAATTGATAAAAGCACGCCGCAGCATGCGGAAGTTTACAGAAGAAGAATTGACACAAGAACAAGTCGTCACTTTGATGAAAGCTGCTTTGATGGCACCCACGTCGAAGCGTAGCAATGCATGGCAGTTCATAGTGGTGGACGAGAAGGATAAATTGAAGGAATTGTCCTATTGCAAGGAGCAGGCATCGCAGTTTATTGCCGATGCGGCACTGGCAGTAGTGGTTGTTGCCGACCCGCTGGCAAGCGATGTGTGGATAGAAGATGCCTCCATTGCTTCCATCTACCTGCAACTTCAGGCCGAAGATATGGGGCTGGGAAGCTGCTGGGTGCAGGTGCGCGAACGTTTTACGGCTTCCGGTATGCCTTCCGGCGAGTATGTGCACGAGGTGTTGGATATTCCTTTGCAGTTGCAGGTGCTTAGTGTTATTGCTATCGGCCATAAGGGGATGGAGCGCAAGCCTTTCAACGAAGACAATCTGCAGTGGGAAAAGATACATATCAATAAGTACGGAGGAAAGTAACAGTGAGTGCAGCAAAAGCAAACAATAACCGTGATACATATAAGGCCACTGCCATCACACTGATTGTATTCGGCATTCTTTACTTGGTGGACAAATTGGTGCATTTTTCTGCAATCGGCTTGCCGTGGGTGATGAATAAGGATAATTTTCTATTGTATACCGCAGTGATTTTTCTGCTGTTCAAGCATGACAAGTCAGTGGGATTGGTATTGATAGGTTTGTGGCTGATATTGAACTTCGGGTTGATAACTGCCTTACTCGGTACGATGTCCGCTTATCTGCTGCCGTTGGCGTTGCTGGCATTAGGGGCTATTCTGTATTGGTTGGCAACAAGATAAGCGTATGGCAGGAAGAAGTATAGAAGATATGTCCATTGCCTTTATCGGTGCCGGAAATCTAGCTACTAATCTGGCAAAAGCTCTTTATCGGAAAGGGTTTCGTATTGTGCAGGTCTACAGCCGTACAAAAGAATCGGCGCAGGGATTGGCACAGACGGTGGAAGCTGCATATACCACGGAGCTGCAGGCGGTTACGAAGGAGGCGCAGCTTTATATCGTTTCGCTGAAGGACGCGGCTTTTGTAGAATTATTACCCCAGATTGTTTCTGGAAAGGAGAATGCTTTATGGGTGCATACAGCCGGCAGTATTCCTATGAATATTTGGCAGGGGCATGTTGCGCGTTATGGAGTGCTTTATCCGATGCAGACTTTCAGTAAGCAGCGTGAAGTGGATTTTGGACAGATACCGTGTTTTGTGGAAAGCAACTCGGAAGAGGATGTGCAGCTTCTGAAGGACATTGCTTCCGCCCTATCGGAAAAAGTGTATGAAGCAAGTTCTGAGCAGCGCAAAAGTTTGCATCTGGCGGCTGTGTTTACGTGCAATTTTACCAATCACATGTATGTGTTGGCTGCTGAACTGCTGAAAAAGTACGGGTTGCCGTTCGAGGCAATGCTCCCCTTGATAGACGAGACGGCCCGCAAGGTGCATGAGCTGGAACCGCTTGCCGCACAGACAGGACCGGCTGTGCGCTATGATGAGAATGTCATTGACGAGCATCTGCGGATGCTTGCCGATGAGCCGCAAATGCTGGAACTATATCGGGAGATTAGCGAGAATATACATCGGTTGGCAATAAGATAACCGGATGCCGATGCTTGCCTCTTTTGAACTAATGTTTTGCTGCATATAGGTATATTATAATGAACAAGAAAAAAGTGCAATGAGTACCATAAACTATGATTTGAAAAAGATAAAAGCCCTTGTTTTTGATGTGGACGGTGTGCTGAGTGCCAATGTTATCCCTATGAGTTCGGAGGGTGAACCTCTGCGTACGGTCAACATAAAGGATGGTTATTCCCTGCATCTGGCCGCTAAGCAAGGTGTGTTGCTGGGTATAATTACGGGTGGACGTACAGAAGCAGTCCGCAAGCGTTTTACTTCTTTAGGTTTTGAGGATGGAAATATCTATATGGGTTCTTCTGTTAAAATCCATGATTACCATGACTTCCGTGACCGTCATGGCTTGAAGGACGAGGAAATATTGTATGTAGGTGATGATATTCCCGACTTGGAGGTGATGCGTGAGTGTGGTTTGCCGTGTTGTCCTAAGGATGCTGTGCCTGAGGTAAAGGCTGTGGCTCGCTATATTTCGTATGCAGAAGGCGGTTATGGCTGTGGTCGCGACATTGTGGAACAGGTATTGAAAGTGCAAGGGCTTTGGATGGCAGATGAAAAAGCTTTTGGTTGGTAGTTGTTTCAATCGTTAAATTGTAAATCGTCAAATCGTAAATGATATGATGTTAGATAATCTGAAGAAATATAAGGTGATTCTTGCCTCTAACTCTCCGCGAAGGAAAGAATTGCTGGCTGGTTTGGGAGTGGAATATGAAGTAAGAACTTTGCCCGATGTGGACGAGTCTTATCCCGAAACGTTGCGGGGAGCGGATATTCCTCTCTACATATCCAGGGAAAAGGCAGATGCCTACCGTGATATGATGCATCCGGACGAATTGATGATTACAGCAGATACCATTGTCTGGCTGGATGGACAAGTTCTCGGAAAACCCAAGAATAGGGAAGAAGCTATGCAGATGTTGCGCGACATGTCCGGACGTACCCATGAAGTGTTTACCGGTGTATGCATCACTACCACTGAGTGGCAACGCAGTTTTGCGGCGGCAACAGAAGTGCGTTTTGCCAAACTGAACGAAGAGGAAATTGCCTATTATGTGGACAAATACCACCCCATGGATAAAGCCGGAGCTTATGGTGTACAAGAGTGGATTGGATTCATCGGGGTGGAAAACATATCCGGGAGTTACTATAATATAATGGGGCTCCCCGTACAGAGGCTGTACAGGGAGTTGTTGGAGGTCTAAACCAGATCCATCATTAGAGGGATATCTTTTTCACTGATTCCTTGTCTGACAAGTGTTTCTTTGTCTTTACCGAACATTTCTCTAAAAATCTCCTGCCCGCCATATTCCAAAGCTGCTTTACTGTAAAGTTCTGCAGCTTTTTCTATTTTGCCCGTTCTCCAAGCAACATGTCCGGCATTGAGATAGTCTGCTGCGAGTGGTTTGGAGGCGAGTATCTTTTCGTAATACTTCATTGCTTGCTCATACTTGCCGTTGACAAACGAACACCAGCCTATAGCACGCCATGCTTTGATACAATTGCTTTCGATGAAATCAAGCTTGAAGAAATATTGCAGAGCCTCTTCATATCTTTCCAGTTCGGCAAGGCAGCTTCCGGCGTAGAAAAGGATATTATGGTTTTCCGGCTGGATTGCCTCCACTTTCTTGTAGTATTCCAGTGCAGAGGCAAAGTCCCTTATCTGCCTGTAGCACGTAGCGAGATGGCGGATTGTCCAGACATGGTCGGGCTTTAGTACATCGGCTTTCAGGTAGGCGTCTATCGCTTCCTTATACCTCTTTTCCTTTTGCAGGCAATAGCCAGCCTTTTGGAAAATGTCTGCATTTGCATGGTTCAAGGCTATCAATTCCTTATAAAGCTCCAATGCTTCTGCCGGGTGTTCTTTGCGGAAGTGGAAATCGGCGATGGTAATCAGCAGCTCGGGTTTGCACAGAATATCTTTGAGTGCCGGGATACGGTGCAGGGCAATCTCTTCCTTGAAGATGTCACGGAACTCGTGTCTGCGCTGGCTTAACTTGAAGAAACGGTATAAGTCGTGGACATACTGGTTGCTGATGACATCCGGTCGTTCGGCATACTGCCGTAAAGCGGAAGATTTGCTTTCGTCCATGAGTGCATCCAAATCCTGGGAAGTCATCTGGCTGAGCATCATCGTACGCTGTGACTGTGGTATATGTGCCATTGTAAAGCAAAGGGAATACTTGTCACTATTGCAGAAGAAACCGGATTGGAGGATAAGGGAGAGGATGGCATTGTCTCCGGTAGGCTTGAATCCGAATTCCTTGATGATGCTGGAGTGATGCATGTCGAACGGATAGAACCAGTTGTACGGTTCCTTAAAGAACGGATAAGTCTTGAGTTGTGCAAACGTACTCATATAGACGTCAGCGCCTTCCAGCTGTAATTCGTTCATCTCCCGTATCTTGTCTCCCAGTCCGGAACTTTCAAAAGCTTTCTCCCAATCCGGATTAAGATCGTTTTCCTCAGGGTTCTCTTCAAAACCGAACTTCATGTTGCGCATGATGTTCACATTCCTCATCATCTCCGGAATGATTTCTTCACGCATCTTCTTGTCTATCTTTTCCGTTTCCTGGCTACGGAGCAGTTCGATGTAAATACGGTTCAGTTGCTTGCCGAAACTGCCGTCTTCGTTGAGCAGGGAAAGGCGGGCTGTCAATTCGGGATAAAGCGACAGACGGGTGGGATGAAAAAGAAGTGCGAAAGCGATACCTACCAAAGCCCGTTGGTTTACTTGCGTATTTGCATGCGTTACGGCGTCTAGCAACCATGAGAATTTGCGGGTATCGAAGCATTCCATCAGACTGAGCATGACGGCACTGGTGAACAGGCACAAATCATTGACGGGAAGCATTTCTGATTCCAGTAATCCTTTGGCTTGCTGTTCGTCTTCTGCAGACCAGTCACTGTTACTCCATGTGGAAAGGAAAAGAACCTGGGCGGTTTGTTCGTGCCGTTGCAGTACGGCGTCCATGCCTTGGTTATCCGGCATCAGCTGACAAACGGCCAGGTCATCAGGGAAAGATTCCAATACCTTCTGCAGTGCGGCAATATTGTATTCTTTGGGGAGGCGTTCCCGGTTATTGCGCAGGGAATGGTAATAGTGCGTGGAAACTCCGTCAAGGAGAGACAGACGTGCCTGGTCAGCGACTTCCCAAGTTTCGGTCAGAATCTGGCGATATAGTTTCTGTCGTTCAGGATCGTCGATTCCCTGGCGCATGTATTGCAGCATGTACTGATAGGATGTCTGAGCTTGTTCCAAGCGGTTGCGGAGTGTCCAGTCACCGCTGTTCCAAAGAAAGGCTTCCAGTTGGGATTGTGCTTCCTTCAGCCGTTGCTGCTTGAGTAGAGTAACGATATGCTGATATTGTTCTTGTATGGCTTGTTCGTTCATAAATCAGTCTCTTTTTGGGTATGTATCTTATAAAACTACAAAAAGGATGCCAAAAAGTTCATAAATTTCCATTTCCCCAGCTCAGAAACGAACTTGCAACTGTGCTTGAAGCAGGTTTGAGTTTTCTCCTTTATGGCGGTTACAGTATGTATACTGGGCTTGCAGACGGCATTTGGGATAGAACCAATACTGTACACCTGCTACATAATTGGTCTGTTTATCGGAAATAGTTTTATTTTTGTTGAAATAGTCATAAGAGGCTATTACGTCAAATTTGGGAAGCACATGGGCAGATACGGTTGCATAGTAACCGTCACTTTTAACGTGTCCGTCTTTTCCGGCCAAGTATTCTGTACGTACATCTACGGATTTTGTTTTGATGGTGGCACCTGCCGACCAGCGGTTTCGGGTGTAATTCTCTCCTATGGCTATGTCTGGATTAATGGAAGAAACGGCTACGGCGCATCCTTTCCCTTTAACAAAGGAACCGCCGACGGACAACCATTTCAATGGATGTACCATAAGGCTGCCTACAATATCTTTCTGATTGTTTTTATCTTTTAGGTTGATGCCTTGTCCGTTCATGATGGCAAGGTTATAAGTCATCAAAGAGTCGAACAAGTCTCCATAAATTAACAATCCCATATCACGACCGCTTGCAGAGCCATACAACGGATCACTGCCATTGATACCGGCCAGGTAATTGACGGCTTGAGAATAACAGTTTATTAATTCGACAAAGCAGGGAGACATCGGGTTCTCAATGGTATACATGGTTTTGAACTGTCCGATACGTGCTGTGAGTTGAGGGAGAAAGCGGTATTCCGTGTAGGCTTCCAGAATTTTTCCGGTATTGGCAAAGCTGTACATGAAGTAAGCCGACCATTTATCGGTGATTTTACCGCGCGCCATAAAGATAACTCTCTTTATATCGAAAGTATTGCTGGTACCTTCGCCCGCATCATCGTATGTATATCCCACTTGGGCATAGCCGGAGAGTGAAATGCGGTCTTTTAAAGTGTTGACTACATCATTCAGACAAGCATCTTGTGCTTTCAGGATGCATGTGGCTGATAAAAGGATGCAGGATAGTAGAATTCGTCTCATTATAGGGATGGATAGTAGTAAAAAAGGCAACCCTTTTTTCAAAGAGCTGCCTTTGGGTGTTATTTTGCTTGTTTTTATTCGTTGATAGCAGCGATACCCGGAAGGATTTTTCCTTCGATTGCTTCAAGCAATGCACCGCCACCGGTAGATACGTAAGACACGCCGCTTGCCAAGCCGAACTTGTTGACACAAGCTACAGAGTCACCGCCACCTACGAGTGAGAAAGCACCGTTCTTGGTAGCTTCTACGATAGCTTCGCCTACAGCGCGTGAACCGTGAGTGAAGTTCTCGAATTCGAATACACCCGTCGGACCGTTCCAAAGGATAGTCTTGGAGTTCTTGATGACATCTGCAAAGATCTTTTCAGTCTCAGGACCGATATCAAGACCTTCCCAGCCATCAGGAATTTCGTCAACCGGGCAGAACTTGGTGTTGGCATCGTTGGAGAAAGAATCGGCAATCTTGGCATCAACAGCCAAAACAAGGTTTACGCCTTTTTCTTTTGCTTTCTTCACCAGGTCAAGAGCCAAATCCAGTTTGTCATCTTCGCAGATAGAAATACCGATTTTGCCGCCCATGGCTTTGGTGAAAGTATAAGTCATACCGCCGGCAATAATCAGGTTGTCTACCTTGTTCAGCAGGTTTTCAATGATTTCAATCTTGGAAGAAACTTTGGAACCACCCATGATGGCAGTAAACGGACGTTGGATATCGTTCAAAACTTTATCAACAGCCTTTACTTCTTTTTCCATCAGGTAACCGAACATTTTGTTGTCCTTGTCGAAATATTTAGCGATCAATGCAGTAGAAGCGTGTGCACGGTGAGCGGTACCGAAAGCGTCGTTTACATAGCAATCTGCATAAGAAGCCAATTTCTTGGTGAATTCTTTCTGGCTTTCCTTAACAGCAGCTTTGGCAGCCTTCTTTTCTTCGTCTGTAGCATCTTCAGCCAAACCGCGGGGTTTGCCTTCCTCTTCAGCGTAGAAACGGAGGTTCTCGAGCAACAACACTTCACCCGGTTGCAGAGCAGCAGCCTTTACGGCAGCTTCTTCGCCCATACAGTCGTTAGCAAATTGCACCTCAACACCCAACAACTCTTCGAGATGCTTCAGAATGTGCTTCAAGGAGAACTTGTCAGCCGGGCCTTTCGGACGACCGAGGTGAGAACCGATAATTACACTACCGCCATCGGCCAAAATCTTCTTCAATGTAGGAAGAGCGGCACGCATACGGGTATCATCTGTAATGTTGAAGTTTTCGTCCAAGGGTACGTTGAAGTCCACACGAACGAATGCCTTTTTTCCGGCAAAGTTAAATTGATCAATTGTCATAATACTCTATTTTATTTAAAAGTGTTACTAATTTCTTTTTAGTGAGCGCAAAGTTAGCATTTATTTCTTTTTTTTGCTATGAAACCGTTGTTTATTCTTTGTCTTTGCCGCTCTCTTTGCTAACTTTATATTTCTGGCAGTAATATTTGCACATTAATTGCAAACCGCAGGTATCACATTGTGGAGTACGTGCCTGGCATACATAGCGACCGTGCAGGATAAGCCAGTGGTGAGCTATGGGGATGTCTGTTTCCGGTATATGTTTTACCAATTCTTTTTCGACACTGAACGGAGTTGTACATTTATCTGATACGAGACCCAGGCGATGGCTGACGCGGAACACGTGTGTGTCTACTGCCATAGCCGCTTTATTGAAAACAACGGATTGGATGACATTGGCTGTTTTGCGGCCTACGCCGGGCAGTTTTACCAGTTCTTCAAGGGTATCGGGTACCTCACTGTTGAATTCTTTCACCAACATCTGTGCCATGCCTACAAGATGTTTAGCTTTGTTGTTGGGATAGGAGACGCTGCGGATATACTCGTATACCACGTCGGGAGTAGTAGCGGCGAGTGCTTCGGGAGTAGGGAAGTCCCGGTAAAGGGCGGGGGTAATCATATTGACGCGTTTGTCCGTACATTGTGCAGAGAGAATAACTGCTATCAACAGCTCGAACGGATTGTCATAATGCAACTCTGTTTCGGCTACGGGAACGTTCTCCCTAAACCAAGCAAGGATTTTTTCATAACGCTCTTTCTTTCTCATCTTAATTTGTTTTTATGATAGTGAGGAGATACTTTCAGATTGAAATAGAAGATGGAGATAACCGTGAGGCAGGCTCCGAAAAAATATGCCATATCGAATGAGGTAATCTGTGCGATATAACCTCCTGCTGTCAGACCTATACCAATGCCTACATCCCATGAAGTCAGGTAGGTAGAGGTGGCTGTTCCGCGCTGGTTGTTGGGGGCCAGGTTTACGAACAGCGTATTGAAGGCGGGGAACATCGTCCCGAAGCCTACTCCCAATAGGAGGGCAACCATAAAAAACAATATGTTTGTCAGTTCCGGGACGGTCTTCATCAGTAGTCCGCAAGCGGACAATATGAAGAAACAGCTACATACCAGATATAGTCCTAAAGTTATGACTTGGGTGATACGTCCTTTATCCACTTGTTTGCCGGAGAACATACGGGACACTGCCATGCCGACGGCCATAAAAGTAAAAAACAATCCGGAATTCAAGGTAATTCCTATTTCTTTGGCATACATGGCTACATAAGTGCTTGTCATGCCATATGGTATGGAGAGCAATAGCAGTGCGATTCCTGCCGGGATACCTTTCAGCAGCACAAAGCGGTCCAATGAGATAGGTTCTCGTTTGACTGGTTGTTTGGGTGGGGTCTTGACGAGGCATGCGGCAACAAAACCGATAGTTCCTGATATGAGCGAGCAGGCAAAAATCGTTTCAAAGGAATATATGTCATGCATGAAAAGACCAATCATCGGGCCGAAGCTCATGGCTGTATTGTTCATCAGTCCATAATATCCTACGGCTTCGCCGCGACGGGACGAAGGGGTAATGTCAATCACAATTGTATTTCCCGCTACGGTCACCATTCCAAATGCAAGGCCGTGGACAACCCGCAACATGATGAATAAAGATAGGACTCCCGCTAACATGTAACCTGCGAAAATGGTGATAAAGATGAAGTATGCCACCAGATAAAGAGGCTTGCGGGCTAGCGTGTCGAGCAGGTATCCCGAAAACGGGCGTATGCAGAGCGAGGCAATGGTGTAGCATGACAAGATGACACCTACTGCTGCATTTCCGGTATGGAATACCTCAGTCAGGTAGAATGGAAGAACCGGTAGTATCAGATAAAAGGCAAAATACAAAAGGAAATTGGCAGCCAGGATAAGGCAATAGCCGGAAGTTACAAGTTTGTCTTTTGCCATAGCGAAAAATAGTGGTTAGCGATGAGTGGTTAGCGATGAGTGATTAATGATATGCTGAAAATGCGCAACTTATTAATCACTAATCACTAGCCGTTATTCACTATATTTAGTAAGCGCTCTCGAATTCTTTCAGGAAGCGTGTGTCATTTTCAGAGAACATACGAAGGTCTTTCACCTGGTATTTCAAGTTGGTGATGCGTTCTATACCCATACCCAGGGCATACCCGCTATACACTTTACTGTCTATTCCGTTCAGCTCCAATACATTCGGATCTACCATACCGCATCCCAGAATTTCTACCCAACCCGTATGTTTGCAGAAAGGACAACCCTTGCCGCCGCAGATGTTACAGCTGATGTCCATTTCGGCACTCGGCTCGGTGAAGGGGAAGTAGGAAGGACGCAGACGAATCTTGGTGTCACTGCCGAACATCTCTTGAGCAAAGAGCAATAAGGCCTGCTTCAAGTCAGTGAAAGACACATTGCGGTCTACGTATAAGGCTTCTACCTGATGGAAGAATGCGTGTGCACGGTAGCTGATGGCTTCATTACGGTATACACGTCCCGGACAAAGCACGCGGATAGGAGGCTGTGTAGTCTCCATAACACGGCTTTGCACGCTGGATGTGTGTGTGCGAAGAATGATGCTGTGCGATACGTTTTCTGTATCATTTTCGATGAAGAATGTATCCTGCATGTCGCGTGCCGGATGGTCTTCGGCAAAATTCATGGAGGAGAATACGTGCCAGTCGTCTTCCATTTCCGGTCCATCGGCGATATTGAATCCCATACGGGCAAATATATCGATGATTTCGTTTCTCACGATGGAGAGCGGATGGCGGGTTCCTAATTCTATCGGGTAGGCTGAACGGGTCAAGTCAATATCGTCACAGCCGGTATCTTGGCTTTCGAACTGTTCTTTCAAAGCGGCAATCTTTTCTTGTGCTTTGTTTTTCAGTTCGTTCAAGCGCATACCCACCTCTTTTTTCTGTTCGGCGGCTACATTGCGGAAATCTGCCATCAAGTCATTGATGGCTCCTTTTTTACTGAGGTACTTGATGCGGAGTGCCTCTAATTCCTCGGCGTTAGCGGCTTTCAGCGCCTCTACTTCCTGCAGAAGCTGATTGATTTTAGCTATCATATCGTTGTTATCTTATTTATTTTCTAAGTTAAAAACGGTGCAAAGATACAATATTATCATTGTTTTGCCTCCACTTGGGGAAGATAATTTGGTATCAGTGGTACAAAATTTTATGTGAAGAAGAAATGATAGAGGATGGGAGAAAAAATGATATATATGTAAAAGTCTTCATATTGTTTATGGAAAAAACATAAATGAGCGTTGTTTAGTGACTTTTAAAATATACTTTTCGTATCTTTGCGCCCCGTTTACTGTTCTATGGAGGTAGAACAAACTGGCGGTTGGTATTTATTAACATACGTCAAAGAGAGAGAGTTAACGGAGTAATTGTTGCATTAAAGTTAGAGTTTGAATTGATGAAATTGAAGACAATCCTGCCAGTCGTGGCAGTTGCGGGAGTACTCATGTGTGAGCCTGCCGTATTGTTGCATGCCGGTACATCTGATTTTGCTTCTCCCGAAGCTATGGGATGGTTCCGTAAGAAAAAGAAGAGTGAAACCAAGGACAGCGTTCAATCCAAGAGCGACTACGAAAAATTGACTGGTTCCGATGCTATTGCCCGCAAGGGAATGTTCAATGTTTACCAGAAGAAGAGCGATTATTACTTTGAAGTGCCGGCAAGGCTGTTGGGACGTGATATGCTGGTAGTAAATAAATTACAACGTGTGCCTTCCGAACTGAATGAGGCGGGTGTGAACCGTGGTACGAATTACGAAAATCAGATGGTGCGTTTTGAATTGGACAAGGCTGCCAACAAGCTGTTGGTACGTCAGAGCCGTCCTCTTCCGTTGGCACCGGACGAGGATGCCATACGGCAGTCCGTACTGGATAATTATATTTCTCCGCTGATAGCCGGCTTCAAGATAGAGGCATTCAATAATGACTCTACCATGATAGTGGTCAAGGTCAACGATATTTATGATGGTACGGAGACGAGTATCAATAATGTCTTTACGAATATCAACCTGGGAACTTCGGCCATCAAGAATCTCTCCCGCATTTTATCTATCAAAGCTTTTGAGAACAATGTGGTAGCTACTTCCGAGCTGACAACTAAGGTGACTGAGGGAACAACGACTGTGTTTGTTACGGTCGAAGTCAGTTCCTCTCTGTTGCTGTTGCCGGAGAAACCGATGATGGGACGTCTGGATAGTCCGCGTGTAGGTTATTTTACTAATCCGTTATTAAATTACAGTGACGGTCAGCAGCGTGTAGACAAGAAACCGTTCATCACCCGCTGGCGTCTGGAACCGAAACCGGAAGACCGGGAGCGTTACCTTCGCGGTGAATTGGTGGAACCGGCCAAACCGATTGTGTTCTACATCGAGAACTCCACTCCCAGTCGTTGGCGGAAATATATCAAGCAGGGAATCGAGGATTGGCAGGCTGCTTTTGAACGTGCCGGATTCAAGAATGCCATCGTTGCAAGGGAGTTGACGGACAGCATGAATGTGGATAAGGATGACGTGAACTACTCCGTGCTGACCTATGCCGCCTCCACCAAAGCCAATGCCATGGGCCCCTCTATCCTCGACCCCCGTTCGGGTGAGATATTGGAAGCGGACATCATGTGGTGGCATAATGTGCTGGGCATGCTTCAGGAATGGATTACAGTGCAAACCGGTGTCGTACGTCCCGAAGCAAGAGGAGTAAGGCTGCCGGATGAACTGATGGGTGATGCCATGCGTTTTGTGGCATGCCATGAAGTGGGTCACTCGCTGGGCTTGCGTCACAATATGATTGCTTCCTGGACTTTTCCGACAGATTCCCTGCGTTCCAAAACATTTACGGACCGTATGAATACCACTTCCTCCTCTATTATGGACTATGCACGTTTCAATTATGTGGCACAGCCGGGTGACGGCGTTACGGCACTTTCTCCCCATATAGGCCCGTATGATATGTTTGCCATAGAATACGGTTATCGTTGGTATGGTAAAGAAACCCCAGAAGCAGAGAAGGACTTGCTTGCCGACTTTCTGAGCCGTCATGCAGACCGTTTATATAAATATAGTGAGGCGCAGGATGTACGTGATGCCGTAGACCCGCGTGCGCAGAATGAAGATTTGGGCGATGATGCTGTCCGCTCGTCTCTGCTGGGTATTGAGAACTTGAAGCGTATTGTTCCTCAAATCATCCAATGGACTACTACCGGCGAGAAAGGACAGACTTATGAAGAAGCTTCCCGCCTATACTATGCGGTTATCAACCAATGGAACAATTATCTTTATCATGTATTGGCAAATATCGGTGGTATCTATATAGAGAACACGGTTGTGGGAGACGGACAGAAAACCTATACCTTTGTGGAGAAAGAGAAGCAGCAAGCAGCCTTGAAGTTCCTGCTGGATGAAGTGCTGACCTATCCCAAATGGCTGTTCGACACAGAAGTGGGAGAGTACACCTACTTGCTGCGCAACACTCCGCTGGGCGTAGTGGAAAATGCACCGACACAAGTGTTGAAGAATGCCCAATCCTATATCCTTTGGGATTTGCTGGGCAACAACCGCCTGATGCGTATGTTGGAGAACGAATCGGTGAACGGCAAAAAGGCTTTCACGGTGGTAGAGCTGGTGGATGGCCTGCATCGCAACATCTTTGCCACTACGGAACGCGGTGCCTTGCCGGACGTCATGACACGCGCCTTGCAGAAGAACTTCGTAGATGCACTGATTACAGCAGCTGCCGAAAGCGAAGGAGTGAAAATAAACAAAAAACTGATGGACAACCACTTCTTGCTGGACCATCAGACTGCCCTTTGCAGCTGTGACGAGCATGCCGGTAAGACTTTGGATGCCGACCGTATGGGTGCACACCGCGAACTGAACTTCTACGGTTCGCAGATAAACCGCGTATCTGATGTCATCTCCGTGAAGCGTGGTGAGTTGCTTCGCATCAAAGAATTGCTCCAAAATCGTCTGGGTGCATCGGATATAGCCACTAAATATCATTATAAGGATTTGATTTTGCGTATCAATACTGCATTAGGAGTAAAGTGATTTTTCTTTTCAATAGAGTATTAATTAATTTTATATGTAACGCATGAAAAAACGTGTATTAATCGTTTTGCTATGCTTTGTAGGAGCTTTGTCATCTGCTTTTGCTGCAGAGAAAAAAGTCCAGGGCGTAGTAATATCTTCAGAGGATAACCTACCGCTTATCGGTGCTTCCGTTTATGTGACTGCGGAAGACTTGAAAAAGGCGGGGAGTGCTCAGACTACAATGGGGGTCATCACTGATGTGGATGGTCAGTTCTCTATCGCTATACCTGCGGGGATAACCCGTTTCTTTTGTAGCTACGTGGGATATGACGTATTGGAAGTGAAGCTTGTTCCGGGAAAGGAACATTATGAAATAACACTTCATGCATCTTCCCAAATGCTCGATGCCGTTGTTGTGACGGGTTACCAGACAGTGGAGCGCCGCAAGCTGACGGCAGCGGTATCCAAACTGGATATATCGGACGAGACCATCGGTGCAGTAAAAAGTATCGACCAGGCACTTGCCGGACAAATTGCCGGACTTTCTGTCAGCCCGACTTCCGGTGCTCCGGGTGCTCCGGCAAAGATACGCATTCGCGGTACTGCTTCATTGAATGGTACACAAGACCCTTTGTGGGTGCTGGACGGCATTCCTTTGGAGGGAACGGATGTTCCCGAACCGGATGAGCTGAATGACATCACCAACATGAAGCAATCTTCCATTGCAGGCCTGAATCCGGCAGATATTGAGAATATCACCATCCTGAAGGATGCGGCAGCCACTGCCATCTATGGTGCGAGGGCAGCCAATGGCGTCATTGTGATTACAACAAAGAAGGGTAAGGTCGGTAAACCGGTTATCAATTTCTCGTCCCGGTTTACCTATACTCCTACATTGAGCCTTGACCGGTTGAACTTGCTGAACTCAGCGGAGAAAGTAGGATTGGAAATGGATATGATCCGTAATAACTATTCTCCGGACAATCATAAAGGAGGCGTATATAATATTCTTTCCAATTACAATGAGTTGTCTGCTTTTCAGAATGGAGGATGGGATGCCTTGAGCAGTGATACACAAGCTGCCATCAACCGTTTGAAGAGTGTTAATACAAACTGGGGAGATATCCTTTTCCGCGATGCTTTCAGCCAGGAATATAACTTGAGCCTTTCCGGCGGTACGGAAAGGGTTACGTATTATACCTCTTTCGGCTATTATAAAGAGGATGGAAATGTGGACGGTGTGGGTATGGACCGTTTCAACTTGGTAGGAAAGACTTCCTATAAGGTGAACAGTATACTGAAAGTGGGTGCCTCCATGTTTGCCAACCGTCGCAAAAATACCAATTATCTGACAGATGCATACGGTATGTCGAATCCCGTGTTCTATTCACGCAAGGCTAATCCGTATTTTGAACTTTATGACAAGAATGGCAACTATAATTACGACTACGATATTCAGAACAACACTGATAAGGATTTAGGATTCAACATCTTTGAAGAACGGCAGAACACGTCTAATGAAAGCGTGGTGAATTCTTTTTCATCTATATTTGATGCGGAGCTACGGTTCAATGACAAGTGGAAGCTGACTTCCCAGTTTGGCTATCAGTTGGAAAAGACTTCCAGAGAAGAAATAGCGGACTGGGAAAGCTATGCCATGCGCTATTACTATAAGTTGAGCGAATACTCCCAGGGCGGAGAAACCAAACACTTCCTGCCCGAAGGAGGTATGCAGAAGTCTTATGAAAACTCCAATTCACAGATTACTTGGAAGGCGATGGGAGAATATCGCGACAGTTTCAATGATATTCATGAACTGGAAGTGATGGCGGGTACCGAGCTGCGCAAGACCTGGTATGAAACCTTGTTCTCGGCAGGGTATGGCTTCGACCGCAAGACGTTGACGACCAAACCGGTGATTTTCCCCAACGAAAGTTACGCCACGTCTTTCCCGCTCCATCAGACAACGTATAAGGAGAATGCTTATGTATCTTTCTACTCTACGGCCTCTTACTCTTTGTTGAACCGCTACACGGTGGGAGGAAGTATCCGCTTTGACGGTTCCGACCTTTTCGGTGTGGATAAGAAGTACCGCTATCTTCCTCTTTATTCTGTCAGTGCCTTGTGGCGTCTGTCACAAGAACCGTTTATGCAGCAGGCCAAGTGGGTGGATAACCTGGTGTTCCGTGCATCTTACGGTCTGCAGGGAAATATTGACAAGAATACTTCTCCGTTCCTGTTGGGTACATATCGGTCGGAAAGTATTTTGCCCGGAGTATCGGAAGATGTAATTATTATTAATTCCGCTCCCAACAAGAAGTTGCGTTGGGAAAAGACGCAGTCTGTCAATGCCGGCTTTGATTTTTCTGTATTGAACCAGGCTATCAATCTGAGCGTGGACTATTATTATCGTAAGGGTACCGATTTGATAGCTTTGCGCATGCTTCCTCTGGAGACGGGCTTTACTTCAATGAACGTCAACTGGGCAAGTATGGAGAACAAAGGTGTGGAAATCAGCTTGTCTACCCGTAACATAACGACAAAAAACTTCTCCTGGTACACAAATTTCAATTTTGCCTATAACGGTAATAAGGTATTGCAGGAAAACATACCGGAGCAGCAGACCACTCCGGGACGTGAAGGCTATCCCGTAGGGGCAATTTTCGCACTGAAGACTGCGGGAGTGAATAAGGAAACCGGTAATATGATGTTCTATAATCCGGAGGGAGAGAAAGTGACCTTGAAGGAGCTTTACCGCCTGAAGGACGAGTGGGGGATAGGTATTGCCTCTTCCGATGTAACTGCAGCCGAAGAGAGAACCTTTTATTCGTATATCGGGAGTAGCGATGCTCCTTATACGGGAGGTTTGATTAATACCTTCAGCTATAAAAACTGGGAGCTGAATGTCAATTTCTCTTTGACGTTTGGCGGGTACGTACGTACGCAGCCCTCTTATGACATCATTAATCCGGATTATGGCAAGAACTATAATGCGGATGTGCTGAACCGCTGGACTCCGGAAAACCCGAATGCGGAGCTTCCGGCATTTATGCTGAGTGCTTCCAACCCGGAAGAGTACTCCTGGTATGATTCTAAAACCATCTGGAGGGATTTGGATATCTGGGTGAAGAAGCTGAACTACGTACGTTTGCAGAATCTGCGTCTGGGTTACCGTATCCCTGAGCTCCTGACAAAGCGTTTGGGAATGAACTCGGCAACGGTATCTATTGAAGGACGCAATCTCTTCGTGTTTGGTTCGGGATATAATAACTACATGGATCCGGAGTCGATGTACAATCCTTATGCAACTCCCGTACCCAAGTCGGTTACATTCAGTTTGAACTTGAATTTCTAACTTCAAAAGCAGAAAGAAAATGAAGAAAACAATAAGTCTGATGATAATGGCCTGCATGCTTCTGCTTGCGGCATGCGACAACTATCTGGATATACAGCCTACCGGTAGTGTCATTCCCAATTCTTTGGCTGAGTATAGAGCGTTGCTTGCCCGTTCTTATAAGGACGTGAGTAAATTCAGTGACCGGGGAATGGCTTGTTTCCGTTCCGACGAGATGCAGGTTCGGGATAATGAATATGACCAAAATTATTATATGGATATAGAGCGCTGGAACGACCTTGCTCCCAATGCCTATACCTCATCGTTTGAATGGGCCAAGTATTACAATGTGCTTTTTATTGCCAATCACGTTATTGAGAGCAGAAGTGATATTAAGGAAGGCACTGAGGAAGAGATAAATCAGCTTGTAGGAGAAGCGTATATGCTCCGTGCTTATGTACATTTCTTATTGGTAAATCTTTATGGACAGCCCTATACTAAGGAGGGAGCTTTGGATACCAAATCGGTACCGCTGAAATTGGATACGGATTTAGAGAAAGTCCTGAAACGCAATACGGTGGAAGAAGTTTATACTTCCATCCAAGCAGATATTGACGAGGCACGCAAACTGGTCACGAAGGCAGAATGGGAACAGAGATATTCATATCGTTTCAATGCGGCTTCGGTAGAGGCGTTTCAATCACGCGTATCCCTTTATAAGGGCGAGTGGCAGGCGGCTTGGGATGCTGCTGAGGCAGTGCTTGCCGTGAAGTCTGTATTGGTAGATTTGAATGATGCCTCTGCAACTCTTCCTAACAGTTATAATTCCGTGGAAAATATTACTCCACTGGAGACGCCTCTGAGCAGTACAATCAATGGGGCTGCTCTGGCTACTCCGGTTTTTCTCTCCCTTTATGTTGAGAACGACCTTCGGCTGGACAAATATTTTGCTGAAACGGATGAAAAAGGTTTCCGGAAGAATAAGAAGGCGGGAAGCAATAACTACTTGTGTACTTTCCGTGTGGGTGAAATATATCTGACGGCTGCTGAGGCTGCTGCCCGACTTGGAGAACTGTCTCAGGCACGTACCCGCCTGCTGGAACTGATGCGGAAACGTTATGCACCGGAGGCCTACGAAGCGAAATCCGTTGTTGTCAATGCCATGGATAAGGAAGCGTTGGTACAGGAAATATTAGATGAACGTGCCCGTGAACTTGCTTTTGAAGGACATCGCTGGTTTGACCTTCGTCGTTCCACCCGTCCGCGTTTGGAGAAAGTGCTTGATGGTACGCGTTATGTACTCGAAGAGAATGATGCCCGCTATACATTGGCCATTCCGAAAGAAGCCATAGAAGCCAATCCGGGATTGCTGAACTGATAAAGATAAAACTCCCCGATTCTGTATTGACGAGAATCGGGGAGTTTTGTCTTTATGTGGATTGGATATGTATTTTTTACGTACCTTTGCACCGTTTTTTGTAATAGACAGTATAAGATGATACAGAATCAGAGACCTCCTATCCGTAGAATTGCTTTTCCTATTCTTATAGCATTGAGTATTTCGCATTGTTTGAACGATATGCTGCAATCGGTTATTTCGGCAGTATACCCTTTGTTCAAGGAGGATTTATCCTTGAGTTTTGCCCAGATTGGTCTGATTACGTTAGTGTATCAGATGTCGGCGTCCGTGTTTCAGCCTCTAATGGGATTGTTCTTTGATAAGCGCCCCATTGCCTGGTCATTGCCGATAGGTATGGGCTTTACTTTGGTCGGTATCATGAATCTGGCTTTTGCTACTAATCTGTATTGGTTGCTGGCTTCGGTATTCATTGTGGGTATCGGTTCGTCTGTACTCCATCCGGAGGCGTCACGTATTACTTTTCTGGCTTCCGGCGGAAAACGCGGACTGGCGCAGTCTCTATTTCAGGTGGGCGGGAATTTGGGTGGCTCGCTTGGACCGTTACTGGTGGCTTTGCTGGTAGCTCCTTACGGGAGGCATCACATTGCCTTGTTCACGGTTTTGCCTTGATTGCCATCGTGGTGATGATTCCTATATGTCGTTGGTTCCGTTCCTACTTGAATCATATCAAGAAACGCCCGATGCTTGTGGCAGGAAAGATAGAGCGTCCCCTTTCTTCAAGAATGACGGTGTTTGCCATAAGTATTCTGCTGATACTTATCTTCTCCAAATATATCTATATGGCAAGTTTGACGAGCTACTATACATTCTATCTGATCCATAAATTTGGTGTTACTGTTCAGGCTTCACAGCTTTTCTTGTTTGTCTTCCTGGTAGCCACTGCCATCGGAACATTGGTGGGAGGTCCCGTAGGTGATAGGATAGGACGTAAGTATGTTATCTGGGCTTCCATTCTTGGAACGGCTCCATTCAGTATGATGATGCCTCACGTAGGGCTTGCATGGACAGTAGTGCTGAGCTTCTGTGTCGGTCTGATGCTTTCTTCCGCTTTTCCTGCCATATTGCTGTACGCCCAGGAATTGCTACCCAATAAGCTGGGTTTGATTTCCGGGTTGTTTTTTGGTTTCGCTTTTGGAATTGCCGGTATCGCTTCGGCTGTATTGGGAGGTATGGCAGATAAGTATGGTATAGAGGCTGTTTATAATGTATGTGCCTTTATGCCTTTACTGGGGTTGGTGGCTTGCTTTCTGCCTAATTTGAAAAAGAGATAGAGATTTTTTATTCCCATTGTCAGCCATACGGAGAGAACGAAAGGTGCGGTCAATGTAATAATTCCCCAATTCATTCCCACAATTTGCAATACAACAGAGAGTAAAACGGAACATGCAGTCCATATACAGCTCATCCAGCTTTTACCTCCTAAAGCAAGGGCACACAATACGCCATTATATCCCATCAGACCCATATTCAAAGCTTCGGAATCCACTCCCAATAATGTGGCTAGGAGGAGGGGGAGAAGTGCTCCCAATATGGTATATACTGCTGCATTCCGGGAATTCACGAGAATGCCTGCAAGGAAAAATAGTCCGGTCATCATGTTTCCTTGAAACATCACCTGGCCTATGCCCATACTGAAACATTGTAAGTAATTTATGGAGGAAGAAGCGGGTGTTTCTGTATCAGAGACGAGTAGCATGTCAGGCATCAGCCAACTGCACAATCCCAGCAGCATCCATACAGAAAGGATAAAAGGGGTAGTGAATCCGGGCAACACGCGTTGCATGTTGAAAAACCGTGCAATGTAGGTAGATGCACACGAGGCAATAGCCATCAGCATCAAGGAACTTACAGTCAGAAGCATAAAGACCCCTACGGCTATTCCTACCAGTGTACCGTTAAAACCATATAATCCATTTTTTATATCATCACAGTCATATCCTGAGATACGGGCTGTCAACGTACTTATTATGTTGCCACTTACAGCCAATAGGCCCATTTGCCATGAATTCAAAAAGATTCCAATCAACATCAATAATCCGGACAATGCATTGTTTTGGAACATGACTTGCCCTATGCCACGTCCTAAAATAAGTAATGACTTGCGTGTAAAAGCTTCTTTCATGAGTTGTCGAATGAAAATGGACTATATGTAAATTTATAGCTCGTTAATGCGTACAAAAAAAACGATTAGACTAATCTAACCGTTTTAATTTTCGTGGAGCGTATGAGACTCGAACTCATCACCTCGACACTGCCAGTGTCGCGCTCTAGCCAGATGAGCTAACGCCCCGTTGCTAACGTTTGCGGAACCCTCCGCATTTTGATGGTGCAAATATAATGCATTATTCTGAAATAATTGCTATGTTTGCGAAAGAATTTGAAAAAATAAGTTATGCTGATATATAATACCACTTATCATGTAGAGGAAGGAGAAGACAAAAACTTCCTGATATGGATGCAGGAACACTATCTTCCCGAGGTAGAAAAGAACGGAACATTGTATGCTCCACGTATAGCCCGTATCTTGAGTCATATTGAAGAAGGAAGCATCTGCTATTCTGTTCAGTTTGAGGTGGAAAACTCTGCCAAACTGCATCGTTGGCATCAAGAGCAAGGAGTGAAACTGAACGAGGAATTACTGAATATCTTTAAAGATAAAGTGATTGGCTTTCCTACATTGATGGAGGTAATAGTGTGATACAACCGGTCAAAGAGAAAATTATATTGGGTATAGACCCTGGTACCACCATTATGGGGTATGGAGTATTGCGTGTGGCAGGTGTCAAGCCGGAAATGATAGCCATGGGAATTATCGACCTCCGCAAATTTGGAGATCACTATCTGAAGTTACGCCATATTCATGAACGGGTACTGAGTATCATAGAGAGTTATTTGCCTGACGAGCTCGCTATTGAGGCCCCTTTCTTCGGAAAGAATGTACAGTCCATGTTGAAGTTGGGGCGTGCGCAAGGCGTAGCAATGGCAGCTGCTTTGAGCAGGGATATTCCCATTACGGAATATGCTCCTTTAAAAATAAAGATGGCCATCACCGGAAACGGACAAGCATCCAAGGAACAGGTGGCAGACATGTTGCAGCGTATGCTGCATTTTCCTAAAGAGGATATGCCTACTTTTATGGATGCAACGGACGGGCTTGCTGCTGCCTATTGTCACTTTCTGCAGATGGGGCGTCCCACGGTGGAGAAAGGCTATCATGGCTGGAAAGACTTTATTGCCAAAAATCCGGATAAGGTGAAGAAGTGATAAGAATTGAAATGTAGAATCTAAAAATAATATCATGAAATTGAATGAACTTGCTATCATTGGAGTGGCTGCAACGACGGTTGTAAGCTGCACTCCCGCGAAGACGGAGTATGCTTCGTACGAACTTTACCCTGTCCGTTCGGGTAGTCTGACAGAGATGGAATATACACCTGCTGCCACGCAATTCACATTGTGGGCACCTACGGCAGATGAAGTTCGCCTGATGTTGTTCGAAGCAGGAGACGGAGGGCATGCCTATGAAACTATTTCAATGGAACCCTCTGAAGAAGGAACTTGGAAAACTAAAGTTGAAAAGGACTTGATGGGTAAATTCTACACATTCAATGTGAAAATCAATGATAAGTGGCTGGGGGACACTCCGGGTATCAATGCCAAAGCTGTAGGGGTGAATGGAAAACGTGCCGCCATCATCGACATGAAATCCACGGACCCCGAAGGATGGGTAGATGATAAACGTCCGGCATTGGCCTCTCCTGCCGATGTGATTCTTTATGAAATGCACCATCGTGATATGTCCATCGATCCGTCGTCGGGCATTGAGCATAAAGGAAAGTTCCTGGCATTGACAGAACAAGGAACGGTAAGTCCCGACAAGCTGGCAACCGGCATTGACCATCTGAAAGAATTGGGGGTGACACATGTACATCTCCTTCCGTCTTATGACTATGCCTCCGTTGATGAGACAAAGCTGGACGAGAACAAGTATAATTGGGGATATGATCCGCAGAATTACAATGTGCCTGATGGCTCTTATTCTACCGACCCCTACAAACCGGATGTTCGTATCCGGGAATTCAAGCAGATGGTGCAGGCTTTGCACAAAGCAGGTATCCGTGTTGTTCTGGATGTGGTGTATAACCATACTTTCAATACATCCGACAGTAATTTTGAACGTACAGTGCCGGGATACTTTTACCGTCAGCGACCAGACGGAACGTATGCAGACGGTTCGGCTTGTGGCAATGAAACTGCCAGCAACCGTCCGATGATGCGTAAATACATGATAGAGTCTGTATTACATTGGATTAATGAATATCACATTGACGGATTCCGTTTTGACCTGATGGGTATTCATGACATCGAGACAATGAACGAAATCCGTAAGGCGGCAACGTCTGTAGATCCGACTATATTTATATATGGTGAAGGATGGGCGGCATCGGCTCCACAGATGGCGGAAGATTCTCTGGCAATGAAAGCCAATACTTATAAGATGCCGGGTGTTGCTGCTTTCTCTGACGAAATGCGTGATGCTTTACGCGGTCCGTTTAATGACAATCATCAAGGTGCTTTCCTTGCTGGATTGCCGGGAGGAGAGGAGAGCATAAAGTTTGGTATTGTAGGAGCCATCAGGCATCCGCAAGTAAATAATGACTCTGTGAATTATAGTAAGGCTCCGTGGGCGGAACAACCTACACAGATGATCAGCTATGTTTCCTGCCATGATGATATGTGCTTGGTGGATAGGCTGAAAGCAAGTATCCCGGGTATTACTCCCGTAGAATTGGCAAAGCTTGACAAACTGGCGCAAACAGCCGTATTCACTTCCCAAGGTGTACCGTTTATTTATGCCGGTGAGGAAGTGATGCGTGACAAGAAGGGAGTACACAATAGTTTTGAGAGTCCCGATTCCATCAATGCGATTGATTGGAGACGAAAGGCGGAGCATGCAGATGTATTTGCTTATTATAAAGGGTTGATACAGCTTCGTAAGAAGCATCCGGCTTTCCGTATGGGTGATGCGGATTTGGTGCGTAAGCATTTGGAATTTCTACCGGTTGACGGCAGCAATGTGGTGGTTTACCGTCTGAAAGAAAATGCCAACGGTGATGCATGGGGAGATATTATAGTAGTCTTGAATGCCCGTAAGGAGCCTGCCAAACTTACCGTACCCGAAGGTAAATATACAGTGGTCTGCAAGGATGGCTTTATCAATGAACAAGGTTTGGGCACACTGTACGGCCCCGAAGTTGTTGTTCCGGCCCAATCGGCACTGATTATGTATAAATGATGATTGGATGATGCAACAACATACAATACACATAGCGGGGGGCGTAGTACGCAACCCGCTTGTTCGTTTGACAGAGCCTGTCACCCTTGATTTCCTGGCAGGAGAACACATTGCCATTGTAGGACCGAACGGAGCCGGAAAGAGCCTCCTGGTGGATATGCTGACGGAAAAGTATCCTTTGCGTGATGGTGAGCTTACCTATGATTTCTCTCCCTCCCTCACGAAAACTGCCTATGACAATATCAAATACATTGCTTTCCGTGATACTTACGGTTCTGCCGATGCCAATTATTACTATCAACAGCGTTGGAATGCCCACGACCAGGAGGATGCTCCGCTAGTACGCGAAGTGCTGGGAGAGGTAAAAGACGATGTCTTGAGGCGGCAGCTATTTGAACTTTTCAGCATAGAGCCGATGCTTGACAAGAAAATCATTCTTCTCAGCAGTGGGGAGCTGCGCAAGTTTCAGTTGACTAAAGCTTTACTGACTGTTCCCCGAATTCTTATCATGGACAATCCTTTCATAGGGCTGGATGCGCCTACCCGTGAACTGCTTTTTAATTTGCTGGATCGGCTTACCCGGCTGGGCGAGTTGCAGATTGTCCTTGTGCTTTCCATGTTGGATGACATACCTTCATTTGTTACACACGTTGTGCCGGTAGAGGAGATGAAGGTGGGCGAAAAGATGGAACGTGAGGAGTATGTGCAGGCATTCTGTGCGGGCAATCAGATGCGTATTCAGGAAGAGGCCGGAGCGTTGGAGGAATTGCAGCGGCGTATTCTCGATTTGCCCTACGAACATGCGAATTTCACTTCGGACGAAGTGGTGAAATTGAACGGGGTTAGCATCCGTTACGATGACCGTACCATTCTGAAGGAGCTGGATTGGACAGTGATGCGTGGTGAGAAGTGGGCGCTGAGTGGCGAGAACGGTGCTGGCAAGTCTACCTTGCTTAGTTTGGTTTGTGCGGATAATCCGCAGTCATACGCCTGCGATATCAGTCTTTTCGGACGGAAGCGCGGAACGGGGGAGAGTATTTGGGAAATCAAGAAACACATCGGTTATGTCAGTCCGGAAATGCATCGTGCTTATCTGAAGAATCTGCCTGCCATAGAGATTGTCGCTTCCGGTCTGCACGACAGCATCGGATTGTATAAACGTCCTCATGCCGAACAGATGTCGGTATGCGAGTGGTGGATGGATATTTTCGGTATTGCAGCCTTGAAAGACAAGCCTTTTCTGCAACTCTCCAGTGGAGAACAGCGTCTGGCATTATTGGCTCGTGCTTTTGTCAAGGACCCGGAACTGCTGATATTGGATGAACCGCTTCATGGACTCGATACATACAACCGCCGTCGGGTCAAGAAGATAATAGAGGCATTCTGCCATCGTCGGGATAAAACGATGATTATGGTAACCCACTATGAGAATGAATTGCCGCAAACAATTACTAACCGTTTATTCTTGAAGCGAAACCGCTGACCGAATAATATTGCGTCAGGGAAAGATAATAAAGGACTAGCGGGAACCATTTATGATGTAAATCGTTATATTTGTAATATCAACCATCTAAACATTTATATCATGAAGTTTTTTATTGATACGGCAAATTTGGAACAGATTCGGGAGGCCTATGACTTGGGCGTACTCGACGGAGTTACCACTAATCCTTCGCTTATGGCAAAAGAAGGTATCAAAGGAGTGGAGAACCAGCGTAAGCACTATGTGGACATCTGTAATATTGTGCAAGGCGATGTAAGTGCCGAGGTGATAGCCACCGACTATGAAGGCATGATTAAAGAGGGTGAAGAATTGGCAGCCTTGAATCCGCATATCGTAGTGAAGGTGCCTTGCATTGCAGAAGGTATCAAGGCCGTTAAATACTTCTCGGGCAAAGGTATCCGTACAAATTGTACTCTGGTATTTTCTGTCGGTCAGGCATTGCTTGCAGCCAAGGCAGGTGCAACGTATGTTTCTCCGTTTGTGGGGCGTCTCGATGATATCTGTGAGGATGGCATTGCATTGGTTGCGAAGATTGTAGAGATGTACCGTTATTATGGATATACCACCCAGGTACTTGCCGCCTCTATCCGTCATACGGCACATATCATGCAGTGTATAGAGGTGGGTGCTGATGTGGCTACTTGTCCGCTTTCGGCCATTAAGGGTTTACTTAATCATCCGCTGACCGATTCCGGTCTGAGGAAGTTCCTTGAAGATTACAAACGCGTGAACGGATAAACTTAAAATATCCTATAAGCCTATCTTTCAATGTAATTATTGACTAATATTGGTGAGAAATAGAATAAAAAGATTTATTTTTGCGCCTTATATTTAGATATACAATAAGGCACCGATGAAAGATAGGCTCATAGGATTTATTAAGACATACTGCTTGTTTGTCTGCATTTTTGTGTTGCAAAAACCACTGTTTATGCTGTTTTACAAATCGCTGTACCCGGATGCCTCGTGTGCGGACTGGTTCAGTGTCATTTGGCATGGGTTACCTTTAGACCTATCTCTGGCTGGTTATCTGACAGCTATTCCCGGTTTTCTTTTCATAACCTCTGTATGGACACTTTCTAAATCCCTTTATCGCATCTGGTGCAGCTATTTCCTCTTCATTTCAGTACTTATCTCCATAATTTTTACTGTCGATTTAGGATTATACGAGTATTGGGGGTTCCGTTTGGATGCTACTCCGTTATTCTATTTCTTTTCCTCCCCTAAAGACGCAGTGGCCAGTGTCAGCATTTGGATGGTGCTGGGGGGAATTGTGGCAATGGCTGTTTATGCTGTCGTGCTGTATGCTGTTTTCTACGGCATCTTGCTGCAGAAGAACCTGTTGCTGCGGATGAAACTGCCTTATCGTCGCCTGAAGGTGTCAGGTATATTGTTGCTGATGACGGGGCTGCTGTTTATTCCTATCCGTGGAGGCTTTACAGTATCTACCATGAATGTGGGGAAAGTCTATTTCAGTGCCGAGCAGCGTCTGAACCATGCAGCTATCAACCCTGCATTCAGTCTGATGGAATCTCTTGCCAAGCAGAAGGACTTTAGCAAGCAATACCGTTTTATGGAAGCTGCGGAGGCCGACCGGCTTTTTAAAGACATGCTTGAACCCGCAGTTGCCGGTGGTCAAACGGAAGAGACGGATTCTGTGCGGCAATCTGCCGATTCGCTGCATACTTTATTCAATACTCAGCGTCCCGATGTACTCTTTGTGATTCTTGAGAGTTTTTCCTCTAGGTTGATGACAGCTTTGGGAGGTGAGCCGAATATTGCCATCCATCTGGATAGCTTGAGTAAGGAAGGGGTGCTCTTTACGAACTTCTACGCCAACAGTTTTCGTACGGACCGTGGACTGGTGGCTATCTTGAGTGGCTATCCTGCCCAGCCCACTACGAGTATTATGAAGTATCCCCGTAAAACGCAGTCCATTCCTGCCATTGCAGGCAGCTTGCGGAAGGCGGGTTATGGTACCAAGTATTATTATGGCGGTGATGCCGACTTTACCAATATGCGTTCCTACCTGATGTCATCGGGCTTTGAAGATATTGTTTCCGACCAGGACTTTCCCGTAACGGAACGTTTAAGTAAGTGGGGGGCGCACGACCATCTCGTATTCAACCGTCTGCTGGAAGACTTGAAAACCGAAGCTGCCGAAGGAACTGCAGAAGAGAAAACTCCTTATTTCCGTGTCTTGCAGACCTCCAGCAGCCACGAGCCTTTTGAAGTACCTTTCCGTCGTCTGGAGAATGACCGGCTGAACGCCTTTGCCTATACGGATAGTTGTGCAGGCGATTTTGTAAGACAGTTCCGTGAGCTCCCCCAGTGGAAGAATACGGTGATTGTGTTTGTTCCAGACCACTTGGGAGCTTATCCCGAACATATCGACAATTTGTCGGTAGAACGCTACCGGATACCTCTGTTGATGGTGGGCGGTGCCATCCGAGAGCCGAGGCGCATTGACGTCTATGGCTCGCAACATGACATTGCAGCCACGTTGCTGGCCCAATTGGCGCTGCCCCATGAAGAGTTTGTTTTCAGTAAAGATATGCTTAATCCCGCTTCCCCTCATTTCGCGTTCTTTACCGTACCCGATGCTTTCGGTATGGTGACAGCGGACAACCAGGTGATATTCAATTGCCAGGCAGGTGCTGTGGTAGTGGATGAGGGCACGGCAAAGGGAAAGAACTTGCCGTTGGGCAAAGCCTATCTGCAGAAATTGTATGACGATATAGCAAAAAGATAAAGGAAGATAATTAAAGTATAAGAGTATAAAGTATGACAGCACTTATGGATGTCTTGCAAGGGGCGATAGATATAGACACAAACATATTCCTTTTCATCAATGGGATGCACAACACCTTTTTCGATTACTTTATGAGTGCCTACAGCGGTAAGTGGGTCTGGGTGCCGATGTATGCTGCCATTTGGTATGTGATGCTGCGCAACTTCCATTGGAAAGTGACTTTGTTCTGCATGGTCGGTCTGGCACTCGTAATTACCATTGCCGACCAGACGGGGGCAACATTGATACGCCCGTATGTGGAACGCCTTCGTCCCGCCAATCTGGAAAATCCCATATCCGACATGGTGCATATCGTAAACGGACATCGAGGAGGGCGTTATGGATTCCCCTCCTGTCATGCTGCCAATACTTTTGGCCTGGCATTCTTTGTCTGGTTTCTTTTCCGTAAACGATGGCTCACTGTGTTTATGATGGGATGGGCGTTGCTGACCTGCTATTCACGTGTCTACTTGGGAGTGCATTATCCGGGCGATCTCATCGCGGGAACATTGGTTGGATTGATTGCCGCATACATTGTATATCGCCTTTTCCTGAAAGTCAGCGGGTATAAGACCATGAAGAAAGTCCCCCATATTTATGCTCCCATATTGGTGGGCGGATTGACGATAGTTGGGATATTGATATATTCCACGGTGATGATATTGCAGGCTCAGAACTGATGATTTATCGTCACCATTGCTTCCCTCGGACGTATATTTAGTCGTGAAGTGTAGCTTTGCGTGGTGGAATACGTTGTGTAAGCATACTCTTTTTTGTTGAACAGGTTGTTGAGGCTTGCTTCCAATCTCCATTTTTTTCTTTTATAGATAAGGGATGCATCTGCGAACACGGTGTTGAGATGTGCGTCCCCTCCTAAGTCATTCCGGTAATGCTCGCCGGATAGCCGTAGGTCTACCTGCCCGATACTGAATGTGAGATGTAGCCGTTGTACGAAGTCCAGTAACGGGGTGAGACGGGTATCACTTCCTATCTTACTGCCGCCATAGCCTAATGTGGCATGATATTCCGCTTCAAAAACATCTGCGGGAGACCAGATTATTTTAGGCTCTGCTTTCAGATAATCATAACGATAGGTCTGCAGAAGACTTTGCCGGTTACCCTCGCTGTCAGCCAGGCGGGTAAGCTGTTCGCCATTGCTGCGACTGAGTAGTAGGGTGAGTGAGGTTTTCAAATGCCAGTCGTATATACCTTTGGAGAAAGTACTGCTGAGATTCCAGCTATCGTTATGGTTCGGTAGTTCACGACGAGTGTAGACAATGGCATTTTCGGAAACACTCTGTTCGAAAAGAGTATTCCGGTTGCTGCGGCTGTAGGTTAGTGCGGCAGTGATGAAAAATTCCTGTACAGTGTTTTTGTACTCTCCGTAGAGATTGTAGGTTTGCGTGAGGCTGGTAGGGAAAAGTCCGTTGCCGTCTCGCCAGGTGCGGTAATCAGTTTGGTAGAGTCCCGGATACAAGTCGGAGAAGTCTTCTGCCGAGCGTTTCAGACTGCCATAAAGGGAGAACGTCCAATGATAATCCAGTTTATAGCGCAAATACATGGACGGATTGAAGAACAGGAACGAACGCTGTTGTGAGAAATACCGATCTGCTTTCAGAGGAAGCGAAAGTGTAGCCAGCCATTTTCCACGTTCCAGCTGGAAGTAGGGGGTAATATGCAATGACAGATGCGAAGCATTGAAATCATTGGGCTGTCTTGTCGGAGTATATTTCAGGGTAGCCCGTTCTCCTTGTATTCCTGCCTTATATTGTTGGGTAAATCCATCATACTTTCGTAGATATGCGGCACTGTTATCTGTGTAGAAGTTGTGCTGGTTGAATTTACTTTTTCCTTCTTCGAGTAGTAAGGATGCAGGCTGGTAAGCATACTGTGTCGTCGAACGAAATTCCCAGGTTCCGCTTTCCCGGTTTCGGATAAGATTGAAGTAGTTTCCGGCACTTAGCTGTGACGTTTGCAGAGTTTGTCCCAGTTCCTCCGAACGTCCGCGATTTATTTCTCCGTCTACGGTGAAGCGGTTGGATATATAATTCCGGCTGCTGTTGTCTTCATAACGCAGTTCCAGATTAGCGATGTCACTTCTCAGACGATAATGGTAGGTTTCGTCTATTTGTATGGTATCTGTCGGTTGATAATAGATTTGGGTATTTCCCCGTTGCTGTTGGATTAGCTCATGAGTATATCCGGCTTGCAGGCGTAAGCTGCGGTCATCATTCCATTTGTACATACGGTTGCCGTTCAGGGTGTGGGTTTCATTGAATAATAAGCGATTCTTGTCTAATGGTGCGCTGATGCCCGGCTGGGAGAGAAAACCGGAAAGCGGAACTTGTTGCTGGCCATTTCCGGTCAGTTTGGTTTGCTCGTTGCTGAGGTCCTTGCCATTGTTATTCGTCTTGTAATTATAGACACTCTGTTTTCCTTTACCCAGTTGAAGGGCATTCAGTCTGCCTTCCCACAGGATTTTGTTGTTCTCACTCCATCCGGTTCCCAGAGTACCGTTTGCTATCCATTGATCGCGTGCTTTCGGGTCGAGTTTCAGGTTCAATGCCACCTCATCGGAATTGATTTTTCCTTTCAAGGCCTTTACTGACTGATAGTTCTCCATGATTTCCGCACTCTTTACGGCTTTGGCGCTCAGATTGTTGTTGATTTGGTTATAACGTCCGCCTGTCACGTCCATTCCTTCCACAAAGTAGTGGTCGATGGCTTTCCCTTTATACTTAACCTGTCCGTTTTCATCTACATCCACGCCCGGAAGTTTCTTCAATACATCCTTTATGTGCACATCTTTAGATGAAGCAAACTGTGCCAAGTCATATCTCACCGTATCTTTTCGGGTATTGATACGTCCGGGACGTATTTGTACTTCTTTTAATACGATGGCTTCCGGTTGTAGGCTGAGATTCAGGATTCCTGCCGCATTGATATTCCGCATTTCTCTCTTATAGCCTAACAAAGAAATATTGAGTTGCAGCATTCCGCTATGCTTCCACGGCAAAGAAAATTGTCCTTTGGCATCGGTCAATGCATAGTCTATCGTTGTGTGTCCGCGTAATACACTAATCATTACAGCTTCCAGCGGTTGATTGGTTTCTGCATCTGTTATCTTGCCGCTCAACGTCTGGGCGTAGGTAGGCGACAAGAAACTAAAGAGAAACAGGAAAAATAGAATGATAGTTTTTTTATTCATACACTGCAATAATTGATTGTTTGGCAATTGAAGTTTGTTGAAATTTTTATACGATTATGGTGATTTCGTAATTTATTGATTATCAATGCGTAAAAAGAGGATGTTTAAGTATACGACTGAATGGCATTCACTATACGACTGAATAGGGTTCAGTATACGACTGAAATGCATTCAGTATGCGATAGATTTCACGAATGCTTACGGGTGTGGAGAAATATTATCGTTCCAGTGGATTATAAGGAACGTTTTTCGGGTTCTTGGTTGCATTGCCGTGTTCATCACTAACCTTAACGGTGACGTTCGGCATGCTTCCGGTGATAAATCCTACCGGATCGGCATAATAACGTTCGTGCACTTTGTTGTATGCTTTGCGGTTCATCGGTTCGTGCTTCTTTCCGTCGAAAAGTATCGGCCGATATGTGTGGCATTGCTCTACACCTGTGGCAGTGAATGAATAATGCCCTTCACTGTCTTCGGCTTTCAGTATCAGTCCGGGCAGTCCGCAAAGCTTCCATGGACCTTCGCTTATGGGTATTTCTGCAGTAAACCATGCCGTCCATGTACGGCCTTTGAATTGACATTCGGCTTTGCTGCAAAGGTAGGAGAGGACACTATCGTTTTCTGCCAGTATCTTCCACTGCGGACGTTCATCCGTTTCTTCGCAACGCAGGCGCGTCATGCCTGCCACTTCATCGAGGGTCGTTACTTTTCCGGCAGGATAACCTCTGAAGGTTCGTTCGCTCAGTTTGCTTGTTCCGTATTGTTTCAGATGTTCATTAATCGTTTCCTGCGAGGCTTTATTGGCGAAGTCTACTGCCAGTACAGAGTCGCAAACATACTTGGTGTAACTGTAGAACTTAGAGAGATTTTTACCGACTTCCAGCATCATGGTTTCTTCCGTAACATTTTCCGGCTTTTCCGTATTACTGATACAGCGCGTTTCATATTGCACAAGGATTTGTGCTTCACCGATGGTATCATTCTGTATTTTCGTTCCATCAGAAACGATGATTTGTGCCTTCGCTTGTGATGCGAACAATATAGCGAGACACAGATTGAGGAAAATAATTCTTGCACTCATAGTTTTTACATTTTTAGAGGTTTTACATATTGCTTCCAGCGATTATTGTACTGCAAAACTATGCGGATTTTGCTTCAGAAGAGGCTGAAAGTTATTACTGAAATATTACTCAATGCATAATATCTGCCTCGCACGTACCTATATTTGCAAGCTAACTTCTACCTTTGTCGGTACTAAATGAAAGTCTTTCTAAGTGAGACTAAAAAAGAACAATTATGGAACAACGGATTAAGATCGTTTGGATATTCTCCATCGCATCGATACTGCTTATTACCTGCGGACAGGTCTACTGGTTGCGTAATCAGTATCAGTATATGAATGATGAACAAATCAATGGTATTTATGATTGCATCTTGCAGACCACCCAACAGTATGACTCTATCCGTACTCCCCAACCCAAAAAGGTGCTTAGCAATACCAATATGTTCTTCTATCACTTGAGCAAATCCATTGATTTGGAAAAGCGGACCACTATCGACGAATTAATTTTGGGTGTTCTGAAAGGGCGGGACTTGGAGAGCTTGGGCCAAAAGAATATAGAAACTCTCAAAATAGAGCAGCAGGACTCTGCCAGTACAGATGATAAAGAGAGAGAGGCAAAGCGTAGGAAATGGGCATTGGCGTTAGACACCCTTTTGCCGGAAGAGCGGCTCATTGCGAAGGATTCATTCAAAATCAATATGTCCGATAAAGATGCTCCTAATTTGAACTCTATTATTAATCTTTATCGTTTGGAGTTGGATGTGCCTTTTGCGTTGTAGCAATTTGATTCCTTGCTTGCCATACGTTTGGACGAACAAACGTTTACTACGCATCTGGTGGTTTCCGAAGATTCCATTTACCAGTGGAATGCGGAACTGAAACGGCAAGGTACATTGTTCAATCCATATATAGAAGTAATGTATCCTTATAATCCCCTGAAACGCCAGTTTGTGCTTGTTTCCGTGAAGGTTTCACCTCATGTGGTACTTGTGCGTATGGGTTGGCAGTTAGTGGGCAGTACATGTCTGATATTTCTGCTGGGGCTTTGTCTGCTGTTTCAGATAAAAACCATCTTGAAGCAACGGCGGATAGACGAACTGCGAAAAAGCTTTGTAAACACTATGATACATGAACTGAAACGTCCCGTCCAGGCTCTGAAAATGTGTATAGCCTTTCTCAATGACAAGTCTATGCGAACAGATGAGAAAGCGATGGATGAAGTGGTTCACGATTCCATGTCCGAGCTGGATAACTTGTCGGCCTATCTTTCAAAACTACGTGATATGACGCGTGCCGATGATGAACACACGCAGCTTTCCGTCCGTACATTTGATATAAAGACGAGTTTGGAAAAGCTTGTCCGGCTTTACCATGTTCCTGAGGGTAAGGATGTTGCTATTGAAACCCATTTCAGTTCGGAGACTCTGGTAACGGCAGACCCGGTGCATGTTTCTAATATTATCAGTAATTTGATAGAGAACGCCGTAAAGTATTCGGGCAAGTCTGTGCATATTGTTGTAGATTGCCTTTTGCAGGATCACCAATTGACGATACGGGTGTCTGATGATGGCATCGGCATTCCGGTTTCCGAACAGAACCGTGTATTCGATAAGTTCTATCGGGGCAGTAATCTTCCCGACCGTTCGTTGCCCGGTATTGGTCTGGGGTTGAGCTATGTAAAGTTGCTGGTAGAGGCGCATCATGGAAGCATTTCTTTAAATAGTCAGGCTGGCAAGGGAACAATGATTGAAATTAATATTCCTCAATAAGTCCGTGCTAACCCGCATAATCCCTACTCTAAAATAACCAATGATATGAAAGCCTTGAAAATACTTTTTGCCGATGATGATTTGAAATATTCAATGCTGCTGAAGCGCTTTCTTGAGAAGGAAGGCTATGAAGTGACTTATGCCGGAAACGGGAAAATTGCTCTGGAACAATTTCCGCTCATAAAGCCTGATTTGGTATTGCTCGATATCAATATGCCCGGTTACAATGGCTTTGAAGTGGCTGAACGCATCCGCGAGATGGATAAACACGTCCTGATCTTTTTCCTTTCCGACCGTAGCGATAAGGCCGACCGCCTGCAAGGATTCCAACTGAAGGCGAACGATTATCTTGCCAAACCTTTCTATCCGGAAGAGCTGACAGCGCGTATCCGCGAGCGTTTCACTTCGCAGTTGTCCGGCGTGGCGGAGGATGAGATGTATGCTTTCGGCCATTCCGTGTTCAATTACAGTACGAACGAGATTCGTACGGGAAATAGTAAGGTGCTGATTACTTCCCGTCAAGCCGATATCCTTCGCTTGCTGGCGCTGAATGTGAATAAGACTGTCAGTCGCGATACGTTGCTGGATGCTGTGTGGGGCACTGCCTCGTATGCCAACTCCCTTGCCTTGAATGTACAGATGTCCTATCTGCGGCGGTCGCTAAAAAACGACCCGAGCGTGAGGATTGAGTCGTTGATGAAAAAAGGGTATATGCTTGCCGTTCTCTGAAAACATCTTTATCTTTGGATTGTTATACAAACAAGACACTTCAAAAAAAAGAGAGCTTATGATGAGTTTAGGAGGATGGATGAATAAAGTCCTGATAGGTTGGGGGATAGACCCGAAGTTTGCCGATATGTTTGACGAGACGATTATTGCACTGCTGATGGTGGGGCTTTCGATAGGGCTGGACTATTTGTGCCAGGCAATCTTCGTTGGCGGTATGAAGCATTATACCCGACGCTCTCCCCATCAGTGGAATACGTTGCTGATGAAACGCAGGGTGATACACCATTTGATACATATTCTGCCGGGAATCCTCATCTACTACCTGCTGCCCATGGCCTTTGTGCGTGGAAAGGAGATGCTTGAGTTCTCACAAAAGGTGTGTGCTGTCTATATCATTGTGGCGGTGCTGCTTACTATTAACGGCTTGTTGCTGGTACTGCTCGATGTTTATAACATGAAGGACAAGCAGAAGAACCGTCCGCTGAAAGGCTTCGTGCAGGTATTGCAAGTGCTGCTGTTTTTTATCGGAGGTATCATAGTGGTTTCAGTGCTGATAGGCAAGTCTCCTATGACCTTGTTTGCCGGTCTGGGCGCATCTGCAGCTGTACTGATGCTGGTATTTAAGGACAGCATTCTGGGGTTTGTGGCCGGCGTGCAGCTCTCTGCCAACGACATGTTGCGGATAGGGGACTGGATAGCGCTGCCGGGTGGCGTTGCCAATGGAGTTGTAGAGGAGATTACGCTGAACACGGTCAAGATACGCAACTGGGATGAAACCATCTCGACCGTACCGCCGTATACCCTGGTGAACAACTCCTTCCAGAACTGGCGCGGCATGCAGGAAAGTGGCGGGCGACGGGTAAACAAGAATATCTTTCTGGATATGAGTACCCTGAAGTTCTGCACTCCGGAAATGCTGGATAATATCCGCAAGGAAGTCCCCTTGATGGCCGACTATCAGCCAGCAGAAGGAGAGGTGCCAACCAATGCACAGCTCTATCGTATCTACATCGAACGTTATTTGTGTAGCTTGCCGGTGGTGAACCAGGAGATGGACTTGATTATCAGCCAGAAGGAACCCACGACGTATGGGGTACCCATTCAGGTATATTTCTTCTCTCGCAACAAGGTATGGAAAGAGTACGAGCGCATTCAGTCCGACATCTTCGACCACTTGCTAGTGATGGTACAGAAGTTTGACTTGAAACTGTATCAGTATTCCGACTAATATATCAACCGGAACTCCGCATATACAGGCAAGTGGTCGCTGTATCCTCCTTGATACTTCATCCCGTAGTAGGTGCGGAAGGGTTGCTGCCCTCCGTATTTCTTGTCTCTTGTCAGTAGGAAGGGCAGGCAGAATACGTCTGTCTTCGCTTCCTCTGTATATAGCGGTGTGTGTTCTTGCAGCAACGTACCTGATACGATGATGTGGTCTAGTAATCCCCATTCTCCTTGATACTTGTAGCTGCCGAAGTGCTTGCGTGTTTTGGCTTTTCCTGCCAGTAGATGGTAAAGTTTTTGTGGACGTAGAGAGTCTTGCAATGTTGACGGTGCTGCTGCCTCCAACACCTCCTTTACCGATTTATTCTCCGGATAATCGTTGAAATCCCCTAAAAGGACAATTTGCGGATGTCGGCGTATCGTGTATAGGCTGTCTATGGCATGCTTCACCTTTCGGGCAGCCAGTCGCCGGTAAGGTTCAGATTCTTTTGCCCCTCCCGAACGGGATGGGAAGTGAGCTACCAGTACATCAAGCGTATCCCGGTTCAGCAACAATCCGCTGACGTGAAGAATGTCCCGTGTGGGACGGCTATTCTTCCGGGGCTTTTCTACGGGGAAGCTCTGATAGGAAAGCAGTTTGAAAAGATTACGTTGATACAACAGCGCTACGTCGATGCCGCGTTCGTCGGGAGATTGTGTCATCACATACCGGTAGTCTGCTTCGCGCAAGGCAGAGTAGCGGGTAAGGTCGCGCATCACACTGTCATTCTCCACCTCACACAAGGCAACAAGAGCGGGCGGCGTCCATCCTCCGGTGGCGATGATGACGCGGGCTATATTATCCAGTTTCTTTCTGTATTTAGAGTAATTCCAATGCCGGGTGGCATCCGGCAGGAACTCGTAGTCATTCTTTAGTGTGTCATGTCGGGAGTCGAATAGGTTTTCTACATTGTAGCTTACTATCCGAAACGTGAGGGTATCTTTTCCTTCTTGCCCGTACAGACTGATGTACGGGCAGAGAAGGAAGAGTATAACTCCTATCTTATGGATAACGTTCATACAAACGATTCCCGTTCCCCTTTAAGGAACGCGGGATATTTATTTCACCGGAATGTGCTTCAGTATATCCAGCAGATGTTCCCAGAACTTCTGTACGGTAGGAATCAGCATCCGTTCGTCGGGAGAGTGCACACCCTGCAGGGTAGGTCCGAAGGAAATCATGTCCAGTGCCGGGTATTTGTCAAGGAACAGTCCGCATTCCAAACCTGCATGGATAGCTTTTACCTTGGCATCTACACCGAACAAACGTTTGTAGGACTCAACAGCCACTTCCAGGATTTCTGAATGCGGGTTGGGCTTCCAGCCCGGATATCCGTCGCCGAAAGATACGGCTGCTCCACCCATTTCGAATACAGTACGCACCATATTGGCAATGTCTTGTTTGGAGGAGGCGGTAGAGCTGCGCTGGCTGGTCTCGATACGGATGATATGGCCGGGTTTCATCTTTACGGAGGCCAGATTGGTGGAGGTTTCCACCAGCCCCGGAATGTCTTGGCTCATGGCATACACACCGTGAGGTGTGGCATAGATGGTTTGCAGCAAGCGCTTGGCGGTATCTTTGTCAATGGCTTTGGGACGGGCTGCTTCCGATTCAAGCACGAATTGGAGGTCCGGGTCAACGACGGCATATTCTGCCTCCACTTCGGCGGCAAAGACATTCAAGTCTGTGCGCAGGGCATGCTTGTCGGCATCGGGTATGGCAATTACCGCGTGTGCTTCGCGGGCAATGGCGTTGCGCAGGTTACCACCGTCTATTTCGCAAAGGTACATGTCGTACTTCTGGGATGCCTGGCTCAGGAAGCGGTTCAGCAGTTTGTTGGCATTGCCGCGCCCCAGGTGTATGTCGCCGCCGGAGTGTCCGCCTTTCAGCCCCTTTACCTGCACTTTGCAGCAGAAATACCCTGCCGGTACGTCCACTTCCCGGTAGGTGAATTCGGCAACGGAATCTATACCGCCTGCACAGCCGATGAAGAGCTCGCCTTCATCCTCGGAATCGAGGTTCAACAGAATGTCTCCGTTCATGAAGCCTTCTTTCAGGGCGAAGGCACCGGTCAGTCCGGTCTCCTCGTCCACGGTGAAGAGGCATTCGATAGGACCGTGCTCGATGCTGTCGTCGGCAAGGATAGCCAGTTCGGTGGCTACACCGATGCCGTTGTCGGCTCCCAAGGTTGTACCTTTGGCTTTCAGCCATTCACCGTCAATTTCGGTTTCGATAGGGTCGGTCAGGAAGTCGTGCTTCACGTCGTTGTTCTTTTCACATACCATGTCGATGTGCGATTGAAGTACGACAGTCTTGCGGTTTTCCATACCCGGAGTAGCGGGTTTCTTTATCAGAACGTTTCCGGCTTCGTCCACCTTCGTTTCCAACTTATGTTTTTCTCCGAATGCTTTTAAGTAAGCAATGATTTTCTCTTCCTTCTTCGAAGGGCGCGGCACTTGGCAGATTTCCTCAAAATAGTGAAATACACCAGCCGGTTTCAAGTCTTTTTTTTCCATAATTATCTGAATTAGCGGCTGCCTTACATGTGTTTATGCAGCCTTCATTATCAATTGTCAAATATCAATTCTCCATTAAATTAACCACTTATTGCTAAATATGGTTAAATTGATTGACTATTTTATTCCCCTTTCTCTTTTTTTAGAGTAAAAAAGGCGAGTTAGTCCAACCAAAGCCCTATATTTGCACCCACAAAAATAGTAAAAACACTATTTTCATGTAACAAAATTAATGGAAATGCTTGATACAATATTGATAACTCTGTTAATAGTTGCTATTTGCATTGTTTTATTGGGTGTAAAGGTCTTTTTTGTGAAAGGCGGCAGGTTCCCTAACGGGCATGTCAGTGGCAATAAGGCAATGCGCGATAGAGGTATCGGCTGTGTGCAGTCGCAGGATAGGGAAGCACAACGCAAGTCCCGTTTTTCCATTGATGAACTGGAAAAAGCCTTAAACGATAGTATGAACTAATTTTAAAAAACAATATTTATCAATTATGAAGAGATTAAACTACCTCATGAACGGTCTGGCAGCTCTCGCACTGATCGTTTTATTTGCTCAATGTGCCGGCAATACTGATAAACAGACGACAAGCGCTCCTGCACAAGCCGGCGGATTATCGGAAATGAAAATTGCTTATGTTGAAATAGATACGCTTTTGGCAAAATACAACTATTGCATAGACTTGAATGAGGCTATGGTGAAGAAGGGCGAGAATGTCCGTCTGACATTGAACCAGAAAGCCAGCGAACTGGAGAAGCAGAAGCAGGAATTCCAGACAAAGTATCAGAACAACGCTTATCTTTCTCAGGAGAGAGCACAGCAGGAATACAACCGCATTGCAAAGTTGGAGCAGGATTTGCAGAACCTGAGCAACAAGCTGCAGTCTGAGCTGATGAGTGAGAATGAAAAGAACAGCCTGCAACTGCGTGATTCTATCAATGCTTTCCTGAAGGAGTACAATAAGACAAAAGGTTACAGCATGATTATCAGCAATACGGGTTTTGACAACCTGCTCTATGCAGACAGTGTCTACAACATCACCCGTGAGATTCTGGATGGTCTGAATGCAAGATACTCTTCTCCGGTGAAGAAATAATATTTATCCTATGATATAAAAAAGGATGTGCTGAAAAGTACATCCTTTTTTTATAGGCCTCTCCCTCGCCCCCTCCCCCGTAGGGAGGGGAGTTTTGAAGTGTTTGTATTTTGTAGGACTATCTCTGTCCCCCTCCCTACGGGGGAGGGGCTAGGGGAGAGGCTTTTAATGCTCCGATTGTACGCTTTACCCGCTCCGCAGTAGTGATGGTGTGTGTGTATTCATCAATATGTACCGTTCCTCCCATAGAGACGGCGGAATTGTGATAGAGCATGGAGCTTTCGATATTTTCCCTGGCGGAGAAATGAAACTCGCGGATACCGGTTTCTCGGGCAATGTGGGCTATGTTGGCTTCATTCACCCCACAGCCTGCCAATAGAATGATTCGGCCTGATGCTTGTTGTTGGAGCTCTTTCAAAAGGGGAATGCCTTGCTCTGCTGTAGATTGCTGTCCGGAAGTTAGGATGCGGTTGCATCCTAATGCGATAATATCTTCTATTGCTTTTTGTGGATTTCTGCATACATCGAAAGCACGGTGGAAGGTGACGGACATCCCTTGTGAGGCTTTCATAAGCTGCTCCATCAATGGAATGTCTACATCTCCTTCTGCCGTCAGGCAACCGAACACGACTCCGTCAGCGCCTAGGCGGCGGGCATTCTCTATGTCTTTCAGCATGATGCGCTGTTCGGTGGAGGAGTAAAGGAAGTCTCCTCCACGGGGACGGACAATGATATGCAATTTGGTCTGCTGCAATACTTCCCGTGCGATGAGGATATCGCCGTATGAGGGGGTTGTTCCTCCCTCGGGGATGCCTGCGCATAGTTCCACCCGGTCTGCTCCGCCGGCTTGTGCGGCAATACAACTCTCTACGGAGTTGGCACAAACTTCAAACTGATAATCTTTCATTTTGTAAAGTTATGGTTGTGGTGCAAAAATAAGAAAAGGGTGAATACGAATTCACCCTTTTCTGCATTTATTTTCTTTTCTGATGTTACTTTGCGTAGCTCACCGCACGTGTCTCACGGATAACGGTAATCTTCACCTGACCCGGATAAGTCATTTCGTCCTGAATCTTCTTGGCGATTTCACCGGAAAGGTTCTCCGTCTGCTTGTCGTCAATCTTGTCTGCACCGACAATGACACGCAACTCACGGCCTGCCTGGATGGCATATGTCTTTGTCACTCCCGGATAGGACATGGCCAGTTGCTCAAGGTCGTTCAGGCGCTTGATGTATGCTTCTACAATTTCGCGGCGTGCTCCCGGGCGTGCTCCTGAAATGGCATCGCATACTTGTACGATGGGGGCCAGCAGGCTGGTCATTTCCACTTCGTCGTGGTGGGCACCGATGGCGTTGCAGATGTCTGGCTTTTCCTTGAACTTTTCTGCCAGCTTCATACCATAGAGTGCATGCGGCAATTCCGGTTCCTCATCGGGTACCTTACCTATATCATGCAGCAGTCCGGCACGTTTTGCTTTCTTCGGGTTGAGTCCCAGCTCTGATGCCATCACAGCGCAAAGATTGGCTGTCTCGCGTGCATGCTGCAAAAGGTTCTGGCCGTATGAAGAACGGTATTTCATCTTACCGATAATGCGGATAAGTTCCGGATGCAGACCGTGGATGCCCAGGTCGATAGTAGTGCGTTTACCGGTTTCGATGATTTCCTCTTCTACCTGCTTGCGTACTTTGGCAACTACCTCTTCGATGCGTGCTGGGTGGATACGTCCGTCTGTTACTAACTGGTGCAATGCCAGACGTGCAATCTCACGGCGAACCGGGTCGAAAGCTGACAATACGATAGCTTCCGGAGTATCGTCTACCACAATTTCCACACCGGTGGCAGCTTCCAGGGCGCGGATGTTGCGGCCTTCGCGACCGATGATACGTCCCTTGATTTCATCTGATTCGATGTGGAATACGGTTACTGAGTTTTCAATGGCTGTTTCCGTAGCCACACGTTGGATGCTCTGTATCACGATGCGCTTGGCCTCTTTGCTTGCCGTCAGCTTGGCGTCGTCCATGATGTCGTTGATGTAGGACTGGGCTTGCGTTTTGGCTTCTTCCTTCAGGGATTCCACCATGCGCTCTTTGGCTTCTTCGGCAGAAAGTCCGGAAATGGCTTCCAGCTTTTCTATTTCCTGGCGCTGCATGTGCTCCAGTTCTTCTTTCTTCTTGTCTACGATGGACAGTTGGGCTTCCAGATTTTCTTTCACGGCTTCTGCTTCCATCTTCTTGCGCTGGATTTCTTCCTGGCGTTGGTTCAGTACCAATTCACGTTGTTTCAGCTTGTTTTCTGCCTGCTGTATCTTTTGGTTACGTTGGGCCACTTCTTTTTCCAAGTCTGCCTTCTTGTTCAGGAATTTTTCCTTTACTTCCAGCAACTTATTCTTCTTAATCACTTCCGCTTCCGCTTCCGCATCTCTCAGGATACCGTCGTATTTGTTTTTCAGCCCGTGCTTGAAGAACAAGTACGAGGCAAACCCTCCGACAATGAAGCAGGCAATGGATAATACTATTGTAACTACTGTCATTTTATTAATTTGTTTTTAGTATATAAATAAAAAAGCACTGCATAAAAGCTTGCTTTGATGAAGGGCAAACTTTTGTACAGTGCGCGAATTTCTCTCTTTTACCGACCCGACGGAGGGATTGCAGCTTATTGTTCCTTGAAATAGGTCTCCAATACCTCTGTCAGTTCCTTTATTTTAGCTGTATAGGGTTCAGTATCATTACGGTCCTTCAACTGAAGGTTTTCTAAAGCGAACTGATAGGCCACCATGGCTATAATTCTCTCTAGAGACACATTCTGATAATGCTCCCGATACGCATTGAGCCTGATATCTACCTGCTTGGCGGCTTCTCTTACCATTTCCTCGTCCTCACGGTTGATTGTGAGAGGGTAGGAGGCTCCTGCCATCTGCAGGTTTATCTTTATCTTATCGTTCATACATCCTCTTCTCTTTATTCATTCAACAAAGCGATGCATTTATCGACTTCACGCACTAATTTGGACAATCGCAGTTTCGTCTCTTTCACGTCACTGCCGTTAAGGCTGATTGTCGTAGCTGTTTTTAGGTTCGTGTAGTTAAGTTCCAGTTCCCGGTATTCAGCTTGTACCTTCCCGTATTCCTCCTCTTTGGCTTCAAGAAGTTGCTTTAGCTCAGCATTTTCGCGTTTTAATTCATCGTGCAGATAGATTAAATGCCGCAGTCTGGCTTCAAAGGTACTTAATAGCTTCTTTTCTTCGTCTGTCATCACTACACCAAAATTGTACACAAAAATACAATTTACTTGGAGATTACAAAAACTTTTCGGGGAAAATATGCTGTAGAAGTGCCGAAATAACCGAAGTGGCCTATGAAGTACTGGTTTTGAGGGATTGAAAAAGGGTGGCGGAGGCTGGCTTTTCAAGAGATGTGGATAGGTATGGAACAATTTGCTTTTTAGAAGGATTTTATTTCTTGCTTTTCGAAAGCTTAGTATCTCCGTTACTAAATAGTAATCGTCCGACGCTTGTTTAATTATCGTCCGACAGTTGTTGGACGATAATTAAACAGATGTTGGACGATAATTGAACGGTTGTTGGACGATTACTGTTTAGTAAGGCCGAAATTACTTTTTGCTGTTTTAGGCACTACTCTTTAGGTGCGGTTGGAATAGTATGTAGTAAAGGAAGGAGGAGATGCTAAGAAATAAATAAAATAATTTATATAATAATTTGGTTTATAAAATAAACCTTTTATCTTTGTATCGGAGTTCGAACCCGAAATGTGATTTTGGTATGTATAACTTAAAGAGAATGATTATGAAAACGATTGTTTGTAGAAGTATGGCGGCAGCTCTTCTTTGTGTATTTGCATTGGGGGTGTCTGCGCAAGATGTTCTGAAAGTGAAGGTGATGAACATACCTTCTGCTGTGGGAAAGATAATGATTGCCACTGACAAGGGGCAGTATGGTATGGTAGATGCCAAGGGCACGGAGGCGGTACTGGAACTGAAAGATGTGACAGTGGGTAAATATAAGCTTTATGTCTATCATGATGAAAACAACAATTATCAGTTGGATAGGGAAGACGGAATTCCATCTGAGTATTGCGCGATAGCGGATGTGGAGGTGAGCGCCGACACGAAGCAGGTGGAGATAGCACTTAAGCGGGTATTAAAAGGAAGCAACAAATAAGGCGGCAGGAAAATGGAAGAAAGAAAATTGAATGAGAAAGAGAGTTTAGAACTCATCACTCGGATGATACAGAACACGAAGGACAGAATGGCGGAAAATTCAGGGACACCTTTTTTGCTGTGGGGATATGTAACGGTAATTATCTCGTTGCTGGTTTGGTTTCTATTGAAGGAAACGGGCAATAACAATTGGCAATTCCTATGGTTCCTGCTTCCAGTCATAGCCTTTCCTGCTACGTTGTGGAGTCAGCGGAAGGCTCGGAAAATGTTGAAGACCTACATAGACCGTGTTGTGGATTATGTGTGGACGGTATTTGGACTGGGTGCTTTCTTGGTATCGTGTACCGCCATATTTGTATGGAAGATTCCTATTCTGTTTGTCATTTTGCTGATGATGGGGATGGGAACTGCCCTGACGGGACTGATTGTGAACACGAAAGTGGTTACGATAGGGGGAGTGCTGGGAGCCTTGCTCTCGTTGGGATGTTTCTATATGCCCGGCATAGACCAGATACTGTTTTTTGCATTGGCGTTCGTCTTTATGATGGTGATTCCCGGACATTACATGAACAGTGTGGCGAAGCGTCACAAACAATAAAAGAAGAGGATGATATATGTTTAAAGAACTGAACCCTTTGCTCCATAGCGAACTGCGGCTTGCGGTGATGTCGTTGCTTATTAGTGTCGAGGAGGCGGACTTTGTCTATATCCGCCAGCAGACCAAAGCTACGGCAGGAAACCTGAGCGTGCAGATAGACAAACTCAGCAAGGCGGGATATGTGGAGGTGACAAAGACTTTTAAAGGAAAGATGCCTTGTACGATTTGTAAGATCACTCCGCAAGGAGTAGACGCATTTGAGGAATATGTAGAGTCATTGAAATCTTATCTGGCAGGGAGGTTGTGAGTGTGGGTGACTTTACATTTATGGGGTAAAGATGGAAATCTTCTGAAAAAGGTTTCTATCTTTGCCTTTTTCATGAGAAGGAGGAGGGTGTGTCATCAACCGTTTTGCCACCCTCATGCCGGACAAAATTTAAACAGACTCTAAAAAGATAGAATGATATGAGAATTTTAGTCACTTATGCCGTACAAGGCGAATTTACGGAATTGAAATTTCCCGGACTGATAGGGGAGGAAGAGGTGCAGATAGGCTATCTCCGTACCGGTGTGGGAAAGGTGAAATCGGCTTTTTATCTTTCTGAAGCGATAAGCCATGCGCAACCGGACTTGGTGGTCAATGTAGGTACGGCAGGGACTATCCGTCATCGGGTAGGAGATATTTTCGTATGCCGTCATTTTGTAGACCGTGATATGCAGAAGCTGGTGGAGCTTGGTATGGAGTATGAGATTGATTCAATGGATTTGTTGTCCCAAAAAGGATATTGTTTACACTGGCCGGCAGGCGGTGTATGCAATACGGGGGATACTTTCTTGACAGAACTCTCGGATGTGTCCGGTGATGTTGTGGATATGGAAGCCTATGCCCAGGCTTTGGTATGCCGTGCCAAGAATGTTCCTTTCATTTCGGTGAAGTACGTGACGGATATTATCGGGCAGAACTCCGTGAAACATTGGGAAGACAAGCTTGCCGATGCTCGGAAGGGGTTGGGAGAATTCTTCGAAAAATTGGGAGGAGTTTGATTAATGTGCTAATATGCCAATGTGCTAATTGGCTGCGCTATGTGTATATTAGACTCTCACACCGCAGGTCATTGGCACATTAGCACATTAACCACATTAGCACATTCATTTATCTCAACGTCTTGAATGACAGTATATGCCAAGTCACCCCCACAGCGACAAGGAACAATACTGTCTTTATTTCTGTTAGTGGAATCAGGAAGAAGATGCAGTAAACCATTGTTCCCCACATCAGCAGTAGGGAGATGATTTTGGCACGTAGAGGGATGGCTTTGTTCTCGCGGAAGCTGCGGATGTAGGGACCGAGGCATTTGTGGTTCAGCAACCATTGGTACAGTCTGGGTGAGCCTCTGAAGTAGAGTGCTGCCGTGAGCAGCAGGAAAGGCGTGGTGGGCAGCAACGGCAGGAAGATGCCGATGATGCCGAGTGCCAAAGAAACTGTTCCCAAAATGATGCAGACGGTTTTCATGCGGCAAATGTAGGAAAAATAATAATATAGATAATATGTATGCGAATAAAGTAAAGAAGGTTGTTGCCGTCCACGACTTGTCGGGAGTCGGACGGGTGTCTCTGACGGTGGTCATTCCCATCCTTTCGTCTATGGGCTTTCAGGTGTGTCCGTTGCCTACAGCCGTATTGTCGAGCCATACCCAGTATCCGGAGTTCTCTTTTCTGGACTTGACGGATGAAATGCCGAAGATTATTTCCGAGTGGAAGAAGCTGGAAGTACAGTTTGATGCCTTTTATACCGGCTATCTGGGTTCTCCGCGGCAGATACATATTGTTTCTGACTTTATTGATGACTTCCGCCGACCGGACGGTCTGGTTGTGGTAGACCCGGTGTTGGGTGATAACGGACGGCTTTATGCGAACTTCCACGAGTCCATGATTGATGAAATGAAACATCTCATCACCAAGGCCGATGTCGTTACTCCCAATCTGACGGAGCTGTTCTATCTGCTGGGTATTCCTTATAAGGAGATGAATACGGATGAGGAATTGAAGTCATACCTTCGCCGGCTTTCCGATTGTGGTCCCGAAGTGGTGATTATTACCAGTGTGCCCGTACGGGATGATAAGCATAAGACGTCCGTGTATGCCTATAACCGGAACGGTAACCGCTACTGGAAGGTTACGTGTCCTTACCTGCCGGCCCATTATCCCGGAACGGGGGATACGTTTACCAGTGTCATCACCGGAGCACTGTTGCAAGGCGACAGTTTGCCCATTGCCCTGGACCGTGCCACGCAGTTCATTCTGCAAGGTATCCGTGCTACTTTCGGATACGAGTACGACAACCGTGAAGGTATACAGCTTGAAAAGGTGTTGCATAATCTCGACATGCCGATTCAAATCTGCAGCTATGAATTAATTTAAACCAATCCCATCTATTCTATATGAAAAAGAAAATATTCCTGGCAGTGTTTCTCTGTTGCGGCATGTTTGCAGCAATGGCGCAGACTGCTGCCGACTCTCTTGCCATCGTTTCTGCCGATTGGCAGACTGAGCCCCTGCAGAAAGGGATGCTTTATAAAAAGGCAGTATTCAGTTCTTTGTATGGAGTTCCTCAGGAAGTGTCTATTTTTGAAATATCCCCGAAGCGCTACCGTTTCGATGTGCTCGTCCACAATCCCAAGGAGGAGACCAGTATAGCCGCCCGGCATGCAGGTGCGGTGGCGGCCATCAATGGCTCCTATTTTGATATGAAAGCCGGAAATTCCGTCTGCTATCTGCGTAAGGACGGGGTGGTGATAGATACTACCTCTACTGGGGTTCTGGCAACAGTGTCCAATGGAGCTGTACTTATAAAGAAGGGCAGGCTGGAACTGATTCCCTGGAGCAAGCAGGAAGAAAAGGCATGTACTTTGAAAAAAGGCACTGTGCTGGCTTCCGGCCCTTTGATGCTGAAGGACGGGCAAGTGTGCGACTTGTCCGGGACTAATCGGAATTTTGTAAATACCAAGCATCCCCGCAGTGCTGTGGCGCTGACAAGAGAAGGAAAAATCCTGCTTATTGTTGTTGACGGACGTCGGAAGGGAAAAGCGGAAGGTATCAATATACCCGAGCTTGCCCATATGATTCGTATATTGGGCGGGGAGGATGCGTTGAATCTGGACGGCGGCGGTTCTTCTACGCTGTGGAGTGGGGCGTTGCCGGATAAGGGAATAGCCAATACCCCGAGTGGCAGTGCAGAGCGTAAGGTTGCCAATTCTCTTTGTGTGTACGAATAAGTTAGGGAAGTAAATGGATAAATCTTAAGTTTTTTGTAATTTTGCCGTCGCATCGAGGTGACATTAGATGCGGCAACTTATTATATTAATTAGCGTATTAACAATATGTACACAGTCATCAAACGTATGGAAGTGTCGGCTGCCCATAGCCTGAAACTTTCTTATCGCAGTAAGTGTGAGAATCTGCACGGTCACAACTGGATTATCACTGTCTATTGCCGTTCCAAAGAGCTGAATGCGGACGGAATGGTGGTAGACTTCAGTCACATCAAGCAGGTGGTAAAGGAACAGCTGGATCATCATAATCTTAATGAAGTGCTGTCCTTCAATCCCACAGCCGAGAACATAGCCCGTTGGATATGCGACCAGATACCCACTTGCTTCAAGGTAGAGGTGCAGGAGTCGGAATCAAACATTGCCGTCTATGAGGAAGATTAATGAGATATTCTACAGTTTGCAGGGAGAAGGATACCATACGGGTACCCCGGCTGTCTTTATCCGTTTTTCCGGTTGTAACCTGAAGTGCCCCTTCTGTGATACGCAGCATGAGGACGGCATACTGATGTCCGATGAAGATATCGTAACAGAAGTTAGTAGATACCCTGCCGCTACCGTGATACTGACCGGTGGAGAACCCTCCCTTTGGATTGACCGTGAATTTGTGGATTGTCTGCACCAGGCGGGAAAGTATGTCTGCATTGAAACAAACGGTACCCATCCGCTGCCGGATAATATAGATTGGGTGACCTGCTCTCCCAAGCAGGGGGTAAAGCTGGAAATTACGCGTATGAATGAAGTGAAGGTGGTGTATGAAGGGCAGGATATTACTGTTTATGAGCAGTTGCCCGCCGGGCATTTCTTTCTTCAGCCTTGCTCTTGCAGCAATACGGCCGAAACGGTGGATTGCGTGATGAAGCATCCTAAGTGGAGACTTAGTTTGCAGACACATAAGCTGATAGATATCCGGTAGGCATTTATAAAACGAATAATGGCTGTAAGCAATGCTTACAGCCATTATTCGTTCATGCACGGGAGGAGAGGCTCGAACTCCCGACACCCGGTTTTGGAGACCGGTGCTCTACCAACTGAGCTACTCCCGTGTTTGCGGCTGCAAAGGTAATGCAAACTTTCAAATATGCAAGTAACAGACGTACTTATTTTATAAAGAAAGTTGCTTACAACATCTGTAAGTCCTGATACATAATGCGATACGCTGCTGCTTTTTTTTCCAGTGCCAGCGGGTAGGCTCTTGAGGAAGAAGGCATCCGGTAGAGGCGCATCGGATGGTTTTCGAAAAGAAACTCCGTGAAGTCACCTACTTTGGGCTTGTCGATGGAGAACTGCGTGCACAGCGTGTCCGTTGCCTTCTCACCGGTGGTGACGATAGCCTTGCATTGCGGTATCCGGTGTAGCAGGGCAGGGACGTCCGTGGGTTGCACCACTTCCAGAAACTTATCCGAGGCGTTGTCCTGCAGGCGCCGTATGGCAGAGGCTGTGTCGAACAAGGCAATACCCTTTTCCTGCAGGAAACTGATGAGGCGTTCTTTGCAGAAAGCCTTCTTCGTCTTGTCTACAAAATAATCCTTGTCATTGAAGAAAAGGAACCCGGTAATCCTCCACATGTCATTGTTCCAGTTGGGGTAGTAAAACTCCATGGACCACCGCTTTTTCTGCGGAGGAAAGCTTCCCAGCATCAGCAGACGGGCGTTGCCGGGAAGGAAGGGTTCTAAAGGGTGTTGTTCTATTTCCATACTTTCCAATTTCATTGTTCTGCCTGCAAAAGTACGGAATATATCTTGGATATGCTATCCTGCAATGTCCTGATTGCTCATTCTGTCGGTGATTTGGAAGGGGAAATCAGGATATTCGTAGAGGCTGAACCGGGATTCTGTCTTGCCTTCCGTATAGTTCCAGATGGTGGCATATTCTTCGGCGTCTTCTCCCATGGCCTGCAGTTGGCGGAGGTAGGAGGCTATGGACTTGTTCTCTACGATATATATTTGTCCCAGCCGGTCTATTATAGGGCTGTGGCGCCGGGTGCTGTCATGGTCGAAACGCAGGATGCGCTTGCCTTCGGGAGTGATGCCTACCATGTTGAAGGTCATGCTCTTGCCGATGGCGGGCAGGTTGAGCACATTGCGGTCGGTGGCGAGGAAAGGCAGGTGGTGCGTTTTCAGGAAACGCCGGATGCAGGCTGCCGGGTCATGGACGGTTCCAAGCAGTACGGACAGATTATGGGCATCTTCCTTGGTCAGCTTCCCGAAGCGCTTTTCTTCCCGTTGCTCTTGTACGGAACGGCTGTTGGGGGTAAACACGGCATTGTTTTCTTCAAAACCTTTCACGGAGAAGGTGTAGTAGCAAACCACTCCCAACTGATTGAGCACTTGCCGCAGGCGGGTAGTATGCCCCCGGCGGGATGCAGCTACGTTGTATACCAGTTGGTTGTCAATGAGCCAGCCTGCCGCCAGCAGTTTGCGTATTCCTTCGGCAGCTTCCGGAGTGACTTCGAGCGGGGTTTGGAAATGTGTCTGGATAATGAACTGGTGGATGCCGATGGTAGACGCCTTTTCCTTGAATTCCCTTAGAATCTCCACCAGCCCGTCATTGATGCGCATGGGCAGGTAGGCGGGGAGGCGTGAGCCGAGGCGTACACGTTGCAGCTCTGCATACTTTTCTCCTTCGGGCCGTTCCTGATTGGCTTTCCGCTTGCGGACTGCCATGCGGTAGACGGCGTCTAATATGTTGCCCAGCGTCTTGTTTTGGCTCATCAGTGCGTCACCGCCGGTGATGAGAATGTCCCGCAGTTGCGTGTCTTCCTCAAAATAGGCCATCAGCCGACGCAGCTTCTTTTCCCATGTTTCCTTGGGACGCAGGGTGTCAAACTCAAAATTGAGCCGTTTGCTTTGAAAGTCGTACATACGCTGACAAGATGCGCAGAGTCCTCCGCAGGCGCGTCCCATGGTGTCGGGGATGAGGATGGCCACTTCCGGATAACGGCGGTGGATGTTATGCCCGTCGGGCAGCAGCCAGCCGGCGGCATTGGGTTTACCTGGTTCTACGATATCCTCCCGTTCCCAGGCACGTATCTGTCCGTAGGTTTCCACCAGTTGGGGTGAATAGAGTATATAGCTGCGCAGGGCCTCGTCGTCGTATCCGCTGCCGGTGCAGTTCAGCAGTGACAGATAATAGGGGGTGGCGAAGAAAGGCATTCCCTTCTTGCGGGCTTTTGAGAGCAGGTACATGGTTTCGGCAGAAAGGGAGTTGCCGAGAAGACGGTTTAGCTCCGTAGGGCTTTTGACGGCCATGGCAAGATGGAAACGGAAGTCATTCCACCATTCGCTGACGAGGTTGAACTTCTCCTCGTAGCTGAGTCCCTCTTCGAAATGGAAGCGGGAAGCCGGGTTCTTGCGGTGCTCAATCTTCTGCACTAGTGCATGCAGGATGCGTTCCTTGTTCTTTGCACGGATATGCTGCACGTCTTCATCCAGTCCGCTGGGCCAGCGTTCGGTCAGGGTTTTGATTTTCTGTGCGGAGGGCAGAGCGGGGGCGGGTTGGTGGAGGCGTTTGAACTGCTGGAACAAGTCGATGAACAGGTCCGTTTCCGTTTCCTCTTCCCATTGTCCCGTGAGGAAGGAATGCAGCATTGATAAAGTTGATATGGGCAGCTGTTCTCCGATGGAGAGCTCGTGTACTTCCTGCCCGTCAAATTCAATCAAGAGTCGAATTTGCTTACCGGCCTCGCTGTCCACTTCCGGATGTCCGGCAATGTACTCCGCCAGGTTGGCTTTGAAGGCTTCCGCATCGTCGCTTTGAACGGCGATGCTGACCAGTTCAGGGAGTTCGTGCCGATAAAGTTGTTCCAGTTGTGAGAGAGTGAGTGCAAGCATTTTCTTTTGTTTCATAAGCGGTTGTTTTTTTGAAGTTAATATTTATGATGGTTGACGCGGGGTGCGTCCTTGTGTTCCGTGAGGGGAAAATGATTTCATTTACTAAAAATAACAAAAAAAAGCGGGAAATTTCTTTCCCGCCTTCTTGTTTCTAAAGTTCTTTAGAATTCTTTTTCTTTTATTTCTCTTCGTTGGCTTTCTGTTTCGGTTCCTTTTTGGCCAGCATCACTACGTTGTAAACGTACTCGGTCATCCATTGTTCCGAATATCCCAGACGCTCTTTGTACTGGCGTACTGCCGCTGCCGTTTTGTGTACATCGTCCTTTTTCCATACGGTTTTTGTACAGACGTCGTGTACGGTTTTTTCGGTCATGCTGCGCAGTGCTCCCTTGAAGATGGAAGGCATGCGGAATTTCCACTGCATCAGGTTTCCCATCAGCATCATCAAGTCATTGGAGAAGCCTTGATACATAAAGAGATAACCTTGTACGTCGTTCTGCGTACGGCAGTGCTTCTTGACGGAAGTATCAATTTCCTTGAAGAAGTTTTCACTGATGCCGTAGTCCTGCATCAGCATCTTGCGCGAAGCGGCCTTTTCCGCTTGTCCCAGGCGGCCTCCCTGCGTGGGGATTTTGAACAGACGCTTGAAGTTGGCTACATCCGGCACAAAGCGGATATTGGTGATGCCCAGGTTGGCGGCTATTACAGACTGGAAGTAGACGCGTGTCAGTGACACGAAGTCTTCCACATTCTTCGAAGATACTTCTCCGGTATTCTTGTTGAATAGTTTGGCAAATAAACTCATATCAAATTACGAATTACTGATTACAAATTACAAGACCGCAGGTCATCCAGCGGTTCCGGCTGCAAAAGTACGAAATAAGTTGGTTATCACCAGCACTCTATGTCTTTTTCTACCTCTTTCAGGCGGTTCTTGGTGAAAACGGGGTCTTTGATACCGGCGCTTTTCTGTGCGCGGTAGTCTTCAAGCAGCCTGAAAGCGTATTTTCCGAGCAGGCTGATGGCGATAAGATTGCAGAGCGCCATGAGTCCCATAGTGACGTCGGCAAGGCTCCATGCCAGGTCGAGGGTGGCAACAGCACCGAACATGACCATGCCGCCCACCAGTATACGGTAGATGTTGAGCACCCATTTACGGTGGGTAAGGTAGCGCACATTGGCTTCTCCGTAATAATAATTTCCCAGAATGCTGCTGAATGCGAAGAAGAACAAGGCTACCGCAACGAAGATGGCTCCCAAAGGTCCTATCTCGTTGGTCAGCGCATGCTGGGTAAGCTGTACGCCGTTTGTGGAACCATCCAGTGGAGCACCGCTGAACAGAATGATGAAAGCGGTGCAGGTACATATAATCAGCGTATCGGTAAATACTCCCAGCGTCTGAATCAAGCCTTGCTTCACGGGGTGGCTGACGTGTGCGGTTGCCGCCACATTGGGGGCGGACCCCATACCGGCCTCGTTGCTGAACAGCCCGCGTTTGATGCCCTGCATCAGCGCCATGCCGACACCCCCTCCCAAAGCCTGCTCCCATCCGAAGGCGTGGCCGACAATGAGTGCCAGGACTCCCGGCAGCTCTTTGATGTTCAACAGAACGATGATAAGTGCCAGTGCAATGTATCCCAACGCCATGATGGGGACGATGATGCTGCTGACTTTGGCTATGCGCTGTACGCCTCCAAAGATGATTGTCAGCGTGAGTGCGGTGATGATCCCTCCCACAACGGCATGGTCGAACCCGAAAGCGCCTTCGAAAGCGGCACACAGTGTATTGCTCTGTACCGAGTTGAATGCAAATCCGAAGGTAATGGTGATAAGTACGGCAAACAGTGCCCCCATCCACGGCTGTTTCAGTCCCTTACGCATATAGTAGGCCGGGCCGCCGATAAAGGAGTCTTTGCCCTTTATCTTATACAATTGGGCCAGTGTAGATTCTACAAACGAGCTGGAAGCACCCAGGAGGGCAATCACCCACATCCAGAATACAGCGCCCGGACCGCCTACTGCAATGGCGGTGGCAACCCCTGCAAGATTGCCCGTACCTACACGGCTGGCAATGGAGATGGCAAATGCCTGGAACGATGAGATATGCTTTTCCTTGGCATCGCCTTTCCCGCCCGAGTCGCCCAGCAGACGTACCATTTCCTTTATCATCCGGAACTGTACAAAGCGGGTTCTCAGCGTAAACCATACGGCGCATCCCAACAGCAGGGCAACGAGGATGTAGGTCCAGAGCAGGTCGTTTATCAGATTTATTATTCCCATAATGTATATGTACAGTTATCTATTTGTAGTAAAAAACTCACACAAAACAAGTGCTACCCTCTGTCGTTATCTAAGGTGGTCTCTGTCGTTACTTTAGGCTACCTCTGTCGTTAACTGAGATAGATTTCTTGCAAGTCGGTGATAATCAACGTGGTATAAACTCGTGTGCTGCGATTTGTACCATGGACAAATCTGGACAAACCTGACGGAATCTCCTTGCCTATTTCAGCTTGAAGTGAAATTTGTGTCCTTCAAACACCGGTTCCACTATGTCATAACGAACAAACTTTGCCAGCAGATGTTCGGCGGCGCGTCGGGAAAGATGCGCCAGGCGGCAGTAACGGTTCAATGACAGGCGGTCGTTCTCTTCCAGCAGATTGAGCAGCAGCTGTTCCCGTTCGGTATATTCTATCAGTTCTCCTTTCGGACTTTCGCTTTGTTGCCAGACACGTAGATGGACGGGAGTGGCAAGGATGTTTTCATCCTTGATACGGAGATAGGCAAGATATTTTCCCGTTTCGTCCTTGGCATATACCGGCTTCCGGTCACTTTCCTCGATTTGTACCACCAGCACACTACGGCCTTCCACCTGATAGGTCTGCATGGTATAGTTCACTTCGGGGCTGCAATAAAGTCCGGCAGCCGCTTCTATCATATATTGTTCTTCGTCCGAACGGACACCGGCAATTTTCCCGTTATCTTTCACTCCGATAAGCAGTTTTCCACCGTCTGTATTGGCAAAGGCTGAAAGGGTTTTGGCTATCTTGCGGGCGTCGGATATTTCGAACTTGAAATCCTGCTGTTGGTGCTCTCCTTCGGCTATGAGAGCGTGTATATATTCGGTGTCAGTAAGCGTTTTCATGCTTGCAAAAGTAGATAAAAAATGCGTAAGAGCCCCTTTTTGCGGCGATTTTACCGAATATTTCAAAAAAAATATCGTTTTTCTGCATTTATTTCAAGAAAGAATGTATTTTTGCCAGACATTATTAACGAAGTAATTTAAAAAGGATTATGAAAGAATTAGTTGAAAAAGTAGCTGCATTGTATGCAGACTTCTCAAAAGATGCAAACGCTCAGTTGGAAAACGGTAACAAGGCAGCAGGAACTCGCGCTCGTAAGGCTTCTTTGGAAATCGAAAAAGCTATGAAGGAATTCCGCAAAGCATCTTTAGAAGCTTCTAAGAAGTAAGAAAAAAAGCATATTTGATGCTGCGAAAGACTGCCACTACTGGCGGTCTTTTTTGTTTTTGAAAAGTATTATTGCTACTTTTGACGCAGGTATTATGGATGAAAACGTTCTCAATAAACTGAAGATACTGGCAGAGTCGGCAAAGTATGACGTCTCTTGCTCCTCCAGTGGTACGGTGCGCTCCGGCAAGGCAGGCATGCTGGGGAACACTGTGGGTGGCTGGGGCATCTGCCATAGTTTTGCCGAGGACGGCCGTTGTATCTCCCTGCTCAAAGTGATGCTTACCAATTATTGCATCTACGACTGCGCCTACTGCATCAACCGCCGCAGCAACGACCTGCCGCGTGCCACGCTGTCGGTGGCCGAGCTTGTAGACCTCACCATGGAGTTCTATCGCCGCAACTATATCGAAGGGCTTTTCCTGAGCAGTGGGGTGGTGCGTAATCCCGATTACACGATGGAACGCCTGGTGCGCGTTGCCAAGGACCTCCGCACTATCCATCGTTTCAACGGATATATCCATCTGAAGAGCATTCCCGGTGCCAGCCGCGAACTGGTGAATGAGGCAGGACTTTATGCCGACCGTCTCAGCGTCAATGTCGAGATACCGAAGGAGGAGAACCTGAAACTGCTTGCCCCGGAGAAAGACCATAAGAGTGTATATGCGCCTATGCGCTACATCCAGCAGGGAGTCCTTGAAAGTTCGGAAGAACGCAAGAAACACCGCCACGCTCCTCGTTTCGCTCCTGCAGGACAAAGCACACAGATGATAGTAGGCGCTACCGCCGAGACGGACAAGGATATTCTGTATCTTTCGTCGGCCCTCTATAAGGGACCTACGATGCGGCGTGTCTACTATTCGGGCTATATTTCCGTCAATACCTACGATAAGCGCCTGCCGGCATTGAAACAGCCCCCTTTGGTGCGCGAAAACCGCCTTTACCAAGCCGACTGGCTGATGCGCTTCTATCAGTTCAAGGTGGAGGAAATAGTGGATGATGCCTACCCAGACCTTGATTTGGAGGTTGACCCCAAGCTGTCCTGGGCTTTGCGCCATCCCGAGCAGTTTCCAATCGATGTGAACAAGGTGGATTATGAGATGTTGCTCCGCGTGCCGGGCATCGGCGTGAAGTCGGCACGGCTGATAGTGGCTTCCCGACGTTTCTCCAAGATAGGTTTCTACCAGTTGAAGAAGATAGGGGTGGTGATGAAGAAGGCGCAGTATTTCATTACCTGCTGCGAGTTGCCGATGCGCACGGTCAATGAGCTGACTCCGCAAGGGGTACGCAGTCTGCTGTTGCCCAAACCGAACAAGAAAAAAGTGGATGAGAGGCAGTTGATGCTTGATTTTGGCGAATGAATATCTTTTTATACGATAAGACTTTTGAGGGATTGCTGACTTCTGTTTTTGAAGCCTATTCCCGCCGCATTTTCCCCGATGCACTGTTGTTGGAGGGAGAGCCTCTACCATTGTTCTACGATGAAATATTTACAGTGATAACCGATGAGGAGAAGTCCGGTCGCGTCTGGCGCGGATTGCAGAAGAAGCTGTCGTCTGCGGCACTTGCCTGCCTCGCCCAATGCTGGCTGGCAGAGGAACCGGAAACTCCCATGCTGCTGTTCCGCTATATCCGCAAGGCGATAGATGCTCCTCGCTCCATTGAAACGAACTTTGCCGACCCTGATGTGCTAGAGTTCTCCCGTATGTGGAAGCGGGTGGATTGGGAGCGTATACGCCTGCTTCAGTTTGTCCGCTTCCAGAAGGCTGCGGACGGTACTTTCTTTGCTGCCATCGAGCCCGAAAAGAATGCCCTTCCTTTGGTGACGGGGCATTTCAAGGACCGTTTTGCCGACCAGCGTTGGTTGATTTATGACATCAGGCGAGCCTATGGGTACTATTACGACTTGAAGGAGGTGCGCCAGGTGACTTTTGGTGAGGACAGTCGCGAAGGACATCTTGTCACCGGCATGCTCGACGAAAGTCTGATGGACGGAGACGAACAGCTTTTCCAGTCTCTCTGGAAAACCTATTTCAAGGCAATCTGCATCAAGGAACGCCTCAATCCCCGGAAGCACAAGCAGGACATGCCCGTGCGCTATTGGAAATATCTGACGGAAAAACAGCAGTGATTCCCTTTATTCGATTTTCTCCACTGTCACTTCGGGAAATTCCTGCATCAGTTGCAGCAAATATCCCTCATCATAGCTTTTCTTGGATTTGATGACCATGGTCACTTGATAGTTGGTGTACTCTCCCTGCACTTGCCGGTCCAGGTTGTAGGACACCACCAGATAGTCTTTGGAGTTGAATCGCCGGGACACTTGCGGCAGTATCTCTTTGCTGGAAGTGGAAAAGGTTATCACGGAACTTTTCATGCCAATGCTTTTGAAAATAAGGCTCAACAGTTCGAGCCCTGCCAGAGTCAGCAGGGTGGCGGCAATGCTGATGGTGTACATTCCTGCACCTACTGCCAATCCGATGCCTGCAGTAGCCCATATTCCTGCGGCTGTTGTCAGTCCCCTGACTATCTGTTTCTGGAAAATGATGGTACCCGCACCGATGAATCCGATACCGCTGACTACTTGTGCGGCAACACGGCTGGGGTCCAGCGTCACACTGCTTTCCTTGATGATTTCCTGAAAACCATATTGGGATACAATCATGATGAGCGCGCTTCCCAATGATACCAGGAAATGGGTGCGGTAGCCTGCTTCTTTGGCACGGTATTCCCGGTCCAGTCCGATAATGGCACCCAATATTCCGGCTACCAGCAACCTGAGCACAAAATCAAAGTTTAACATCATCATCGTATCCTCTCTTTCTTTTTTATTAATTGATGACCCAATTCTTATTGTGGGGCACTGTTTTCTTGGGGTTGTAATGCATTCCGGCTTGTGTCGGTATTTTTAGTATGTATGTACGTCCGCTTTTATTCATCAGCGAGGTATCCCGCAGCCACGGATTGGCATCTTTCAGTTGGGCATAGGTGATGCCTTTATCTTTGGCAAACTGTGCCAGGTTGCCGATGCCCGTTGTGACGGTCACTTCCGTGTAGGGGATGGGCGGATAAAGATGTTCCCGTTTCAACAGAAAGCCGTACTGCTGTGGATTGCTGATGACTGCTTTGGCTGCCAGCAGGCGGAACATGTAGCGCGAAGTCTCTTCTACCAGCCATAAGTCGACAGCCTGGTCCACCATTTGCTTCTGCAGCTGTGTGGAGATGCGTCCTTGCCCGGCATTGTAGGCGGCGGCTACGCACAGCCAGTTCCCGTATTTCTGATAAGCATCTTTCAGGTACTTGCAGGCTGCTTTGGTCTCTTTCTCGATATGGTATCGTTCGTCGATGTTGCTGTTCACCTCCAGTCCGAATTCGCGTCCGGTGGCAGGCATGAACTGCCATAGGCCGGCGGCACCCGCAGGCGATTTGGCAAGCGGGTTCAGGTTGCTTTCTATCACAGCGAGGTACTTGAAGTCATCGGGAAGGCCGTTGGCTTTTAGTATAGGCTCTATGACGGGGAAGTAGCGGTTGGCACGCTTCACCATGAGCATGGTGGTGGAGTGCATGTAGGTGAAGGACATCAGTTCGCGGTCCATACGTTCGCGGTGGTCGTAGCGAAGCAGGTCAATAGCTTGTCCGGCAAAAGTGATCTTGTCCGGTACGCTGGGGGAGGTCACGCAGTAGGGAACTTCGGATTTCACGGAATCGCGTTCGGGATTCAGCGTACTGCTGCCTGCGAGGAAGGGGAGGCTGGAACCTGCGCACAGTGCAATGGCAGCGGTAAGCACGATATATTTTGAATTTTTCTTCATGTCTGTATGTATATTTCTGTTTGGAGACGTGAAGATACGAAATCAATTCGTTATAGGCAACCTTTCCCATAGCCATCGTGGAATCATACGCCAAAAAAATACCAGTACCCGGTAGCGTCCGTCAATGACAACTACCCGTCTCTTTTCTCTTAAAGCCTTGATTATGTGCTGTGCTACACGGTCTGCTTTCATCAGCATCGGGTATTTCCCGCTTTTCAATAAATCGGTGGCAACAAATCCCGGACGGATGTCGGTGAAGTGTATATCAAGATGCTGCATCCGGGCAAGTTGTGCCAGCGCTTCGATATAGGTATTCTGGAAGCGTTTGGTGGCAGAGTAGGCCGGTGCAACGCCCAGTCCTTTAGTGCCTGCAATGGAACTGATGACAGCAATATGTCCGGAGCCTTTTTCCTTGAAATAGTTGAAGGCGGCAGTCACCATGCGGGTAAATCCCTCTACATTGGTACGTGCCGTGTTCAGTTCGATGTCCGGTTGTAAGTCCCGGTTTTGATGTCCCACGCCGGAACTGAGGAAAAACAGGTCTATGCCTCCCAGCTTTTTTATCAGGTTATGGAGGTGTAGAGTCGCTGTCTCTTCCGTAACGTCCAGCTGTTCCGTGACTATCCGGTCGGGTGCGGTGGCTTGCAGGGCATGCAATGCTTCCTCTCTTCTGCCGGCAATACCTATATGCCAGCCTTGTTGTACAAGTATCCTGGCTACTTCTTGTCCGATGCCTGAAGTGGCACCGATGATGATGGCTTTCTGCATGATGATAGGGGATTATCCGATGACGGTTGCTACAATTCTTCTTCCTCCGCCCCGGTTGCGGAACTCGCAGAGATAGATGCCTTGCCAGATACCTATGTTCAGACGCCCATTGGTGATGGGGATGGTGAGGCTGGTTCCGCTGAGGGTTGCCTTGGCATGGGCGGGCATATCGTCATCGCCTTCGCATGTATGTTGGTAATAAGGTTCCCGTTCTTTTACGAGGCGGTTGAAGATGGCTTCCATATCTGTCTGTACGTCAGGGTCTGCATTCTCGTTGATGGTGAGGCCTGCGCTTGTATGCTTGATGAACAGATGCAGGATTCCGGCAGACGGAAGCGGTGGAAGGTTGCGTATAATCTCCTCTGTCACCAGGTGAAAGCCACGCCGGCGAGGGGTTAGGGTAAATTCTTTCTGTGCGGTCATAAATCATTGTTTTTCGTTTGTTGTCAGGATGGTCTTGTCCGGCAGGGCAGTTCCACGGTGAATGTGCTTCCCACTCCCATTGTCGAATCTACGGTAATCACTCCATTCATTTTCTCAACGATGGATTTGCAGATGGAGAGTCCTAATCCGGCACCTTGGGCAAAAGAGTCCACCTTTTCGAACCGTTTGAATATCATTCCCGGTTTGTCGGGGGGAATACCGCATCCAGTATCGGAAACACTGATTCTTATTCCGTCTGTGTCCGTTTCGTAGTACACTTCGATATGTCCCTGCACGGTGTTTTTCAGTGCATTCGATATGAAGTTGTTCAGTATCTGTTTGATGCGCATCGGGTCGTGCTCTATCTGGCCGGGGGTTACCGGATACCTGGCAAAGAGTTTCACTCCTGCCGGAACGTTCCGTTCGTACTCGGTAATACTTTCCTTGATGAGTTCTGCCGGATTGAACCATTCGGAATGGAGCTCTATGTGTCCGGCCTCTATTTTGGAAAGGTCCAGAACGTCGTTGATTAGTTTGAGCAACAGTTGGTTGTTGTGGTTTATCAAAGAGATGTACTGTTCCCTTTCCTGCTCGTTTTCCACATAGTGCAGCAGGCTGGAGAAACCGATAATCGCATTTAGCGGCGTGCGGATTTCATGGCTCATATTGGCAAGGAAAGCGGATTTCAGCCGGTCTGCCTCTTCGGCCTTTTCCTTGGCTTGTATCAGCATTGCCTCCGTCTGCTTTAATTGGGTGATGTCGTAATTGATGCAGATAATCTCTATGATGTTCTGTTCAGGCATGTAGCGTTCTACAATGATGTTGACGTGGGTCCACATGAAAGAACCGTCTTCTTTAAGAACACGTACTTCCCGGCTGAGCTTGTGTGCCAGTCCTCTCTTTACGTTCTGTAGGAAGTCAAGCATGATAGTACGGTCGTCAGGGTGAAGATGATTGTAGGTTCCGATGATTTCGGACAACGGTGTTTCTGTTTTCTCACCCAAGTTCTTGTACCAGCTGCGTTGGGCATAGCCTTGCTCATTAAGAAGGTCATAATTGGCATATCCCACTTTGGCATAGTCACCTATAAGCTCAAAGTGGCTCTCGAACTCTTGTATTTTGTTGTAAGCGACGGTCGTTTCCGTTTTGTCTGCGTTGATTAGCAGATAGTTGGTTAGGTTGTGATTATCGTCGTAAAGGCTTGTGACTTTGGTTACAAGGTCTATGGTGCCCGTCTTCTTCTGTGTCTTGTAGTAATTGCCTATTTTAGAGAAGTCATACCGGAAAGTGAAGTCTGCATTTTCATGTTTTCTTAACTTGCTTTTCATCTCTTCCGGGAAAATCGGATTCTCGAAAATATTAATTCCAAGTAGATCTTCTTTCTGTTTGAGATGGAACATTTCCTGCTCTTTGTCATTCATATCTATCAATATTCCCTCTCGGTTATAGAGCTCAATTCCTACCGGAAGATATTTATAAATATTATGGAGGAGACGGTTACGCTCTTGTAAGGCTTGGGATGCCGATGACATGTCGGGACCGTCTTGTGTTTCGGCAATGCCGTAGACTTTGACATTACCGTTTTCATCGGTTCTCTGCAGGCATATCTTGCTTCTTATCCACGTTGGACCCTCTACTGTGTTGAGCAGATATACAGTCTCTTGTGTCTGCCGGATATTGTCGAAGGAATGTGTGGTAGTATGCCGTTGTTCCTCTTTCAGGATACGTTTGTTGAAATCTTTAAAGCTGATGGTTCCATCCTCATCCAGTCCCAGCAACCGGGAGATATATTCGGAGCAAATGTAGCTTTCGGTCTTTAAATCAGCTTCCCACCATCCCATATTGGCATTGGTCATCATTGCTGACAGTAAGTCATAATCAAATTTAGAATTCATACCGGAATCTTTGATAGTGATGTTTTTGTTCTGTCACAACAATTAAGATATTGACAAAGATACATTATTTCCAAATTAATCTGTGATGAACGGAAATAAAAATAAGGGTTATATGTGTTTTTGGGAAATGGGAAAAAGGTACCCGAGTTTTTGTACTTGCCGGAATAAGACGTATATTTGTTGCAATTTTTACATTCTAACAAGAAAATGCCATGAAGCGTATTGGACTCTTTGTAATAGTTTTTTTCTGCATATCACTCTTACTCCATGCAAGCGGCCCGCGTGTCTTGTTTATCGGAGATTCTATCACGGACGGTAACTGGGGAAATGCCTGCGGGATGCCCAAACCGACTGCGGAACGAAGCCTTTGGGATATGAACCATATTTACGGTAGCGGCTATATGTATTTGTGTGCAAGTCATTATCAAGGAGATTTCCCGGAAAAGGAATATGCTTTTTTTAACCGTGGCATCAGTGGAAACACTCTCCGGGATTTGGAGAAACGCTGGGAAGAGGATGTCATTGGAATGAAACCGGATGTGCTTTCCGTCTTGGTGGGGACAAACGATGTACATTACTATCTGCAGGGTGACAAAAAAGAGCCTTTTGATTTTGAAGGATGGGAGAAATGTTACCGTTCCTTGCTTGACCGTTCTTTGCAGGCCAATCCGGAATTGAAGATAGTGCTGGGCACTCCTTTTGTTGTCAATGTCGGCAATATGCGTAAGAGTGAGGACTTTGCAGAACGTGATAGTCTGGTGCGTCGCTGTGCCGCCATCGTAGAGAGGATAGCGAAGGACTATCAGACGGTATTTCTTCCTTATAATGCGATGTTCGATGAAATTCTCGGCACTGCTCCGGCTTCTCAGGACACCTATTGGATTTGGGACGGTATCCATCCTACTCCTGCAGGGCATAAACGAATGGCGGATATGTGGATAAAGCGCGTGAATTTATAATTTATCAATAAAATAGAGAGTAATGGAAAAAGTGATTATCAACTCGTACGAGGATTTTGAAAAGCTGGTAGGCCAGCAAATCGGTGTTTCGGAATATGTAGAGCTCCCTCAGGAGCGTATCAATCTGTTTGCTGATGCGACATTGGACCATCAGTGGATACACGTCGATACGGAACGCGCCAAAGTGGAAAGTCCTTTTAAGAGCACTATTGCACATGGGTATCTCACCTTGTCCATGTTGCCATATCTGTGGAACCAGATTATTGAAGTGAACAACCTGAAGATGATGATTAATTATGGTATGGACAAGATGAAGTTCGGTCAGGCGGTATTGTCCGGACAGAGCATCCGACTGGTTGCCCATTTGCAATCTCTGTCGAATCTGCGCGGTGTGGCAAAGGCGGAAATAAAGTTTGCCATCGAAATACAAGGTGAAAAGAAGAAGGCACTGGAAGGGGTGGCTATATTTTTGTATTATTTCAATTGATTATGCGTAAGATGGTATGCCCCCAATGCAAGGTGGGGGCATTTTTTGTGATGAACGGACAAGGTGAGCGCCTGCCGGTCTACATCTCTGACAAAGGTGAGATTGTACCTAAGGACGGCACCTCCTCGTTGGAGGGATACGACCAGGATACGGTTTATTGTTTGTGCTGTTCCTGGCGCGGGACTCCGAAACGTTTGGTGAAATACTGATGGACATACTCCTGCCACAAATGGCGGAGTGCCGCCACGGGATGGTACAACAGCATCCGTGGTCCGGCATACCGCATGACTTCACGCATCCGTTCTTTCATTTCGGGCTTGTAGCAGTGAATGCTGCATTGCCTGCAGGTGGATTTATTCTCACCGAAAGGACAGCGTGAAAGACGAATGCGGGCATATCCCAGCAATTCCTCGCATCGGGGACACAATTGCTTGTTACCTTCCTTTTTCCGGCAGTAGAGGCGGACCATCCGTTCTACTGTCTGTTTTTCCTGCTCGATACGGGATGGCATGTTTATTGTTTGGACTGCCAGCGTTTCAAGGTCGGGAAGAATTCTTTCATACCGGCAATGGCTTCCTCTTTAGTGAAATTCATTCCGGAATCCTTGTTGAATTCGTCGGTGAACTGTGCACAATGTTCTATCATTTCGTCCATAGTGCAGTCTTGTGCAAAATTGCCGTGCTGGTAGCAATAGGTGCAATATTCCTCGTTGAGGCTACCGTCGGCATTGGTTCCGAGTACTTCTGCAGATGACAAGGGCATTCCGCAGCTTTGGCAAAGTTTAGCTTCCATAATGTGTGGAGTTAAGTGATATGCAAATATAGAATATTATTTTGGTTGAAGCGTCCTTTTCAGATAAATCATGTCTTTCAGTTGCTTGCCTCCTTCAAATATGGGGTGGTCGTAATTATCGATAAAGAAATCGGGTACCCGGTGTGAGTATGCAAATCCGCAGCTTTCATAGAAGGGGATGGTTAGCGGACTGTCTCCAGTGCCGACAAGCATAGTATGGCACCGGTCTTTATAATGTTCAAGAACGAATGCTATCAGTTGTCTTCCATATCCCTGGCGCTGGTATTCCGGATAGACAGCTATGCTCTTTATTTCGTAGATTCCTTTATCCTCGCAGGTGATTACACAAGACGCTTTGACTGTATCATTATCGGATAGGATGAACATCTCTCCCCGTTCCAGATAACGGTCAATCATGGACTCTTGTTCGTCGGCAAGCAGCAGCAGGTCAAGATATTGCTTTTTGTTGCCGGATATGGGATGTATTCTTATCATATTTCTGAATTTCTGGTGTGAAGTTAGTCATTTTCTATTGAATTACAATGGATATCTCTTTTTAACTGTTGAATGGTTGAGAGTTGCCGGTGAACAAAATCTGCCATACGCCGTTCTTCTCATAACATGATAATCTGATGAAGTTATGAGTAAGTTGAAATTCTCTTTTCTGGTTTTGATGCTGATGGTATCAGTCTCGGCTTCTGCCGATTGGGCACCTGCTGATGTACAGGCTGCACTGAAGAAAATGTATCCTACGGTAGATGATGTTGCCTGGTCACATGATGAATCTTATTATGTGGCAGATTTCCTGATGAACGGTTTTGATACGAAAGTCTGGTTTGACGGGCAGGCGCAATGGGTAATGCAACAGACGGACTGGGAGACAATGGACGAAGTGCCCCCTGCCGTTTACAATGCTTTTGCCGCCAGTGAATATTCCGGAGGGATGGTGCAGAATGTCACTTGGGTACAGTTTCCCAAATGGCAGTCCATCGTGGCGGTAGAGGTAGGGATGGCAAATCTCCAGACGAAATATCAGATATTGTTTACCCCGACGGGCGAAATCATCCGTGCCCGTAATGTCACCTATACATACAATCCGCTCGGCGCAGCCACTTTCTTGTAACGTCTGTTCGCATACCTGCTGAATTTATCATATCTTTGCCTTCCCAAACCAGACTTTTATGGACAAAGACACTTTTCAGCAGGAGGTTTATAATGTAGTGGCCGCAATCCCTCCGGGGCGGGTGGTGACGTACGGACAGATAGCCTATCTTGTCGGAAGACCTCAATGTTCGCGCATGGTGGGACATGCTATGCACGATGTGCCCGACGGCATGTGTTTGCCCTGCCATCGGGTAGTGAACAGCCAGGGCAGGCTGGCACCGTGCTGGGCGGAACAGCGGGCTTTGCTGGAGGCAGAGGGCGTGACGTTCAGAAAGAATGGGTGTGTGGACATGAAAAAATGCCAGTGGGAATTCATGAAAGAGCAAATACAATAAGATTATGAAATTTATAGGTGCACATGTATCGGCCAGTGGGGGAGTGGAAGCGGCTCCCGTCAATGCCAGTGAGATAGGGGCAAATGCTTTTGCCTTGTTTACCAAGAACCAGCGTCAGTGGGTGGCAAGGCCGCTGACGGAGGAGAGTATCAGGGTGTTTAAGGAAAATTGTGGGAAGCTTGGCTTCGATTCCCGCTATATCCTGCCTCACGACAGTTATCTGATAAATTTAGGGCATCCCGAAGAAGAAGGGTTACAGAAAAGCCGTGCCGCTTTTCTGGATGAGATGCAGCGCTGCGAACAATTAGGGCTGAAGTTACTGAATTTTCATCCGGGCAGCCATCTGAATAAGATTTCCGTGGAAGAGTGTCTGGACAAGGTCGCTGAATCCATTAATCTTATATTGGGCAAGACGCACGATGTGGTGGCTGTCATAGAGAACACAGCCGGGCAGGGTAGCAATGTGGGAAATGAGTTCTGGCAGCTGGGACATATCATTGACCGGGTGGATGACAAGTCTCGCGTTGGAGTTTGCCTTGATACCTGCCACACGTATACAGCAGGCTATGATATAGTGAATGAGTATGACAAGGTGTTTGAGGAGTTTGACACAGCGGTAGGTTTCGGCTATCTGCGTGGTATACACCTGAATGACTCCAAGAAAGCACTCGGCTCCAGAGTAGACCGTCACGACAGCATCGGCAAGGGGCTGATAGGTATGGATTTCTTCCGGCGCTTTATGCAAGATGTGCGTTTTGACGGTATACCTATTATTTTGGAGACGCCCGATGAATCGCTTTGGGCAGAGGAGATAAAACTGTTGAGAAGCTTTGTCTCCTCTGATTGAGAGACTATGCCCTGAATACACATTCTATACGGTTACCGTCCGGGTCGAGGACGACACTTTCAAAATATCCGTCGCCGGAGGTACGGGGCTCTCCTGCGATGGTATATCCCGCTGTACGTAGCCGTTCTGTCTGTCGGAGGACAGCTTCCTGGCTGTCGAAGGCAAAGGCAAAGTGGGTCAGTCCCAGTCTGTTTTCCTCAATAGGGGTATTCTGTATGTCCGTACGGCTCATCAGTTCCAAATCCGTTCCTTCATCGAAGTGAAGGAAATAAGATTCGAATCCTTTTTTGGGGTTGATGTACTTTTCATTGCTGCTCCCGTTGAAGTAACGTGTGTAGAACTCTTTCATCTCTTCCAGTTGGAAGGTCCAGATGGCGATGTGATGTATCTTCATAAGTTTGCTAAATTATAATCTGTGTTCAATCTGAGTAATCTGTGGTGGGGTTGGTAATTGCAGGTGCAGAATAGGGAAAGGCTTTCCCATCGGGTCGGTTTCGTCCCGGCCGGCCACTTGGAATCCCATATGTTGGTAAAATCGGCAAGCTTGTCCGTTCTGCTCGTTTACATCCACTTTGTGGATGTGTTTTTGGTGGACGGCGTACTCCATGAGCCGTTTTCCGTATCCCTTACCTTGTTGGTCGGGACGGACAAACAACATCTCGATGAGTTCATCGCTCAGTCCCATAAAGGCGGCAATTTCTTCTTTTTCGTTGCGGATGATGTAAAGCTCTACGGCAAGAAAGTACTGCTCTCTTATCAGTGGTTTGTAAAACTGTATATCCTTTTCTGCCAGGAAGTGGTGTGTGCTGCGGACAGAGGCTTCCCAGACGGTCAACAGTTCGTCATAATCTTGTGGGGTAGGTCGGAGTATCATCATTTATTGCATTACTTTGCTGGTTATTAATCAGTAGGCAGTCAGAATTCAGCTTCTTTGGTAATCCTTACGGTTTCTCCCGTTATAGGGTGGGTAAATTCTAAGTATTCGGCATGCAGATAAAGCCGGTCTGCTTTCTCCCCGTAAAGTTCATCACCGATGATGGGGCAGTGCAAGCCAAGCGGGTGTGCTGCATGTATACGTAGCTGATGGGTTCTTCCCGTGCGCGGATAGAAAGCGATACGGGTCCGTTTCCCGTCCAGACGTTCCAGAACTTGATAATCGGTGATGGCGGGCTTTCCGTGTTCGGTGTGTACCATTTGCCGTGGGCGGTCAAGTGGATTCAGGCAAAGCGGGAGGTCGACCGTACCTTTGTCCTTTGGGACAATACCCTCGAGCAATGCGACATAACGTTTCCTGACCAGGCGGTTCTTGAACTGGGCCTGCAGGTTCTGGTGTACACGCTTGGTCTTGGCAATGAGCATTAAACCGGAAGTGGCCATGTCGAGACGATGCACCGTCAGGGGACCGTCAGCTTCGGGATATTGCTCACGCATCAGGCTATAGACGGAGACTGCATCTTCCTTGCCGGGAACAGACAGCATTCCTGCCGGTTTGTTGATGACCGAAAGCCATGGGTCCTCATAAACAATCTCCAAATTTTGGGAGGGTACCTGCATTCTTTTCAACATGGGGTTTTCCTCTACTTGTAGACCTTGCAGCATGTGTTGCAGTATAGGTTCGCACTTTCCTTTGCAAGCCGGATAATAGTGGCCGTGATGGCGTATCTCTGTCTTGGGGGAATCACCCCACCAGAACTCGGCCATGGCAATAGGTTTCCATCCGTGCAGATAAGCTTGTTGCAGCAGTTTGGGGGCCGCACATTCACCTGCGCCGGCAGGAGGTGTCTTGTGCACGGTCTGCCCGAATATCTCACAGAGATTCTTGACTTCTCCCCGGTAATTCAGCATCCCGAACTGTTCGAATAGCTTTTGCTGCAATGCTGCAGAGCGGGTTTTACGTTCAGACTTCAATGCTGAAATCCGTCTTTCCCAGTCTTCTGTCTGCGTTTGCAGTGTGGTAATCCTTGCTTTCCATGAACGTTCCAGGCGTTTATATTCTGCCTTTTGGAACTGGCTTTCCCGTATCAGTTCGGCTTCTTCCTGCGCATTGAGTTCTTTTTCTTTTCTGCGCTGTTCTCTGGCTGTTTTGGCTTCTTTCAACTGTGCTTTGGCTGTTGCCAGTATGTTTTCTGCTGACTGAATGGTCCGGGCAAGCTCTGCTGATAAGGCGGCATATGCTTTGTCATTTTCCAGTTGCCGGATGTTGCGGTTGATGGAAGAGATGTTCTCTTCTTCTATCTTGAAAAAGCCTTGTGGCTGTAGCAAGTTATATACGGGAGGAACAAAAAAGGGATGTAGGTTCTTTCCGGCCAATATGCCTGAGAATGCAGCTAAATATCCGGTTTCTCCATGCTCGGTTTGTACAATCAGTACCCCGAACATTTTGCCTTGGCGCAGTTCGTCCTTCCATGCAGTTTGTCGGGTAAGATAGCTTTGTACTTCTTTGGCTGCCAATATACATAATGGGTGCGGAGTATAGCAGAAAGGATAGGTGAACCTTTCCGGAAGCGGAATGTCGGTTATGGAAGTAGTAAAACGGTGCAACATCATGTTGCAAAGATACTATATTTCTCTCATAACAGACCGTTTGTACTGCAAATCTTTATTTCGTTGTATATAGGTTGTATCGCTTATGAAGAAAAAAACATCTTTGGGAAAGTTTTACTTATTCTCCGTTTATACAAATATGTATATATGTGTGAATTAACTTTGTTTTTGATAAATTGGCAACTCTGTTATCCTTAAAAAATGACTATTAATCTGTCTCGGATATTTTCTTCTTCCATAGACTTCTTTTTGTGTACTTTAGATGTTATGCCGTCGTATGAATACGGATGAAGAGCTTTTGCCTTAGTGATACTTGTAAAATAAATTAAGTTATTGCCTTTTTTGTTTTATTGGGGAATGGTTGTTTTTTAAACTTCCTGGATATATAAAAGAAACTTATTTCTCTTTAAAAAGTTGTATATTAGCGCCTTAAAGTTTTTCAAAAGATTATATGGGCAAAAACAAAGAGAAATTAAACATATTCTTGCTTCATTTTTTAGAACGGTTGAATAGCAATGAACCCAATGAAAGGAAAGTTATTGAATCGTTGACCGATTTCTGCAACTACTATGACTTTACGAAAGGGTTTATCTATCAGACTGACGGATTCCGTTATTTCTTATTGAAAGAAACGATTGGAAATGAAGGTGGGACTATGAAACCCCGTTTCGATATGGGAGAGTTGAAAAAGGAGCATGTCGATGCCATGAAAGCTCGGGATAAACCTTTCTATGGAAACAGAAATGCGGATGCTTCATGGGATGATATTGACATTCTTGATTTCTACGGTGAGGATTCTTTGTTAATCAGGCATTTTGAAGATACTGAGGGTAAAATCATCGGATTCATAGGTTTTGCAGGCAGGGAGGAAGAGACCTATCTCACGGAAGAGGAGTTGCAAATCATTCATCTCTTGCTGGGCTCGTTCTCTAAGGAAATTGCGGTCAGGGAATATAAGGAAAGGGAAGTGAGGGCCAGCAATACATTAGGCAGTATCATGAATAATATGGGCGTTGATATTTACGTCAACTCTTTCGATTCCCACGATATGTTGTATGCCAATAGGTCTATGGTGGAACCATATGGCGGTATCGAGCATTTCTGGGGGAAAAAATGCTGGGAGGCCCTCTACTCGGACAAGACGGGGGAGTGTGAGTTCTGCCCAAAGAGGCATTTGATAGATGAAAACGGACACCCCACCAAAGTCTATTCGTGGGATTATCAACGGCCATTTGACAAGTGTTGGTTTCGCGTGTTCAGTGCAGCCTTTGCTTGGGTGGACGGGCAGATGGCGCATGTCATTACCAGTGTGGATATCGACCATCAGAAAAAGATAGAGGAGGAATTGCGGGTCGCCAAGGATAAGGCAGAACATCTGGACCGCTTGAAGTCTGCTTTCCTGGCCAATATGAGTCATGAAATCCGTACTCCGCTCAATTCCATTGTCGGTTTTGCAAGCATCATTGCCGAACTGGACGATAGGGAAGAACGCCAGGAATACCTTGCCATCATGCAGGAGAATACGGAACTGCTCTTGCAACTGATATCCGACATTCTGGATTTGGCAAAGATAGAAGCGGGAACACTTGATTATAATATGGGGTATGTGGATGTCAGTGACTTCTGTAAGGACGTGATGCGCAACTATGATATAAAGGAAGACAAGGCTGTACCGGTTCTGTTGGCTCCCGACTTGCCCGATTACCGTATCTATACCGACAAGAAACGTCTGATGCAGGTGGTCACCAATTTTATAAACAACGCTTTGAAGTTCACCAGTGAAGGGCAGATCCTTTTGGAATATCATCCGGTGGAAGGTACCGGTCAGATAGAGTTTTCTGTGACGGACACCGGTATGGGTATTGCTCCGGATGCCGTGGCTACTGTGTTCGACCGCTTTGTAAAGCTTAATACCTTTGCGAAGGGCACGGGTTTAGGCTTGTCCATCTGTAAAAGTATCATTGAGCATCTTGGCGGGACTATCGGTGCTGAGTCGGAATTGGGAGTCGGCAGCCGTTTTTGGTTCAGACATCCGTGTGCCGAATGATTTTATTTGCCTATATTTGTGCGAACTTCAATATTTATGGATAAAAAACTCTGTACCGATGAAAAACAAGACATGGACGTGCCTGGTTGTTGTGTCAGCAGCATTGCTGATGGCGGGTTGCGGCAGCAGGACAAAGAAACAAACAAATGAAGATGTAAGTATGGATAGTGTCGGTGTAACATGCAGTGGCGTAAAGACCTTGCAACTGGAGGGAGTGCAGGTCACTTGGATTCAGGATAATGCTGGTGAGCATTTGATGCCGAGAACGATTTTCCCGGATGCAAGCGATGAATTGATGGAAAGTTTGTCGCTTCAAGGCGGTATTCCTTCTTCCATGAGCACCTTCCTGGTAGATACGAATGGTATCCGTATCCTTTTTGATACGGGAATGGGAGCTCCCGGCAGTCGTCTGTTGCCCGGATTACAATCTTTGGGTATCTCTCCGGCAGATATTGGATATCTGTATCTTACCCATTTCCATGGCGACCATATCGGTGGAATGATGAAGGGAGACAGTGTAGTCTTCCCGAATGCCGAAGTGTACGCATCAAAAGTGGAATATGATGCCTGGATGGCAATGCCTGCCGAAAGGAAGGCGCAGGTCGTAAAGACGATGGATGCCTATAAGGAACGGCTGCATCTGTTTGAGTTTGGCGATACCTTGCCGGGTAATGTGGTTGCCATGGAGGCAGTCGGTCATACTCCCGGTCATACGGTTTTCCAGAGTGGCAAGTTACTGGTGATTGGTGACCTCATCCATGGTGCGGCCCTTCAGTTGGAGCATCCGGAATACTGCGCTTCCTATGATATGGATAAGGAAGCTGCCGTGAAAGCACGCAAGTATTTCCTCCAATATGCCAAGGACAACCAATTGACGATGGCAGGTATGCATCTTCCTGCTCCGGCCTTCAAATAGAATGGGAGAGTGTCAAAAGTATATGAGTACTTTCATTATGCTATATTTAGGCGCGGATAGTTCTGAGCCCCTCGTTATTCCTTTTTACTTTTAGAAGCGGCAGTCTTGTTCGATGTATGTCATATATTCGTCGTAACTGATGTGCCTGCCTCCCATTGTTTTGAGGTGAGGGGTTTCGAACTGGCAATCTATCATGACGCCTCCATGTTCCCTGAAGAATTGGGCCAGATGGATGAGGGCCAGCTTCGAGGCGCTGGGAACAAGTGAGAACATGCTCTCTCCAAAGAAACAACGTCCCAGGGTCACTCCGTACAGCCCACCTACCAATTGCTCTTCTTCCCATACTTCCACGCTGGCGGCGAATCCTTGTTCGTGCAGGTGCGTATAGGCTTCCATCATCTTCGTTCCGAGCCAGGCTCCTTCTTGTTCCATCCGCAATTCTCCGCAGGTTTGTATGATGTCTTGGAAAGCTTCGTTGAAGGTGATTTCGTACTTTCCTTTGTTGATGAGCGTACGCATGGAGTGGGAGATATGGATTTCGTCCGGAAAGATGACGAAACGGTCCATCGGGCACCACCATTGTATCAGTTCTTCCCGAAATGCGTACCAGGGGAAGATGCCGTTGGAGTACGCCAGGATGAGGCGGTCAATGGATAGGTCACCGCCCACAGCGAGCAACCCGTCGGGGTCGCCGTAGTGAGGGTCGGGGAAAGCAAGTTTATCCGTCAGTTGAAAGACCATATCGTTATTCGGTTGCGGGTTGTAGTTTCAATGCTCCGTTTTCCACTTGCACGCGGACTTTTCCTCCTGCCTTCAATGTACCGAACAGAATTTCGCGCATCAGCAAGGGTTTCAAGTGGGCGGCTATCACGCGGTCCATCTCCCGGGCGCCGTATTCGGGAATAAAACCCCGTTGGAGCAGCCATTCGTGTGCTTCCTGGCTCAATACCATTTCCACCTGGCGGGAAGACAGCTTGCTGCCTAGTTCTCCGAGTTTCTTGTCGAGGATAAGTGATGCCATCGGGCGGTCCATGTCATGAAAGACCACCGTGGCAGAGAGGCGGTTGATGAATTCGGGCTTAAAGGTTTTCTTGACTTGTTTCAGCATGGCTTCTCCGGCGGTGACCTGACTGTTGAAGCCGATGGACGCTTGGCGGGCATATTGTGCTCCGGCATTGGAGGTCATGATGAGGACCACGTGTCGGCAGTCGGCTTTCCGTCCTTTGTTGTCGGTCAGTACGGCATAGTCCATTACTTGCAGCAGGATGTTGAATACGTCGGGATGCGCTTTTTCTATTTCATCGAGCAATAGTACGCAGTTTGGAGTCTTGCGTATGGCGTCGGTCAGCAGGCCGCCGTCCTCGTAACCCACGTAGCCGGCAGGCGAGCCAATCAGTTTGGCTACGGTATGCTTTTCGGTATATTCGCTCATGTCAAAACGTTGCAGGGCGATGCCCAGCTCGGCGGCGAGCACTTTGGCAACTTCGGTCTTTCCTACTCCGGTGGGGCCTACAAAGAGCAGGCTTGCCAGCGGTTTGTTTTCGTCCAGCAGTCCGGCTTTGGACATTTGCACAGCTTCCACCACCTGACGGACGGCTTCTTCCTGCCCGTAGATGCGGGAGCTGATGCGTTCGTGCAGGCTTTCCAAGGCGGTGGTGTCGTCCTCTTTCATGGCGAGGGCATTGACTTTGCAGGTACGTGCCAGTATGTCGGTTATCAGTGCCTTGTCCACGGTCTGTTCTCCGGAGTCTGTGGGATGTATTTCCCGGTAAGCTCCTGCTTCGTCCACCAGGTCGATGGCTTTGTCGGGCAGGAAACGGTCGCTGATGTAGCGGGCGCTTGCCTTTACGGCATAGGGGATGACGTCGGGCTCGTAGGTGACGCCGTGGTAGGTTTCGTATTTCTCTTTCAGGCCTTCTACGATATGTATGGCTTCTTCAATGTTCGGTTCCAGTATGTCTATCTGCTGGAAGCGGCGTACCAGTCCCTTGCTGCGTGCGAAGTAGCGGTTGTACTCGTCGTAGGTGGTAGAGCCGATGAAACGTATTGCCCCGGTTTCCAGATAGGGTTTCAGCATGTTGGAGGCATCCATGGAGCCTTCACCCGTGCGTCCGGCGCCTATCAGGTTGTGTATCTCGTCGATGTAGACGATGGCATTTCCCTCACGACCGATGCCTTCCATGATACTTTTCAGCCGCTTCTCGAAATCGCCGCGATATTGTGTGCCTGCCAGTAGACTGCCCAAGTCCAGCTCATAAATGCGGAAGCCGGCAAGCCGTTCGGGGACGTTGCCCGCTTCGATACGGGCGGCAAGCCCATAGGCAAGGGCTGTTTTGCCTACACCGGGTTCGCCCACATGCAACGGGTTGTTCTTTTCTTTGCGGCAGAGCACTTGTATGGTTCGCTCCAACTCCATCTCCCTGCCGATAAGCGGGTTGTGGCCTGCCAGATGGTCGTTGAGGCAGGTCACGTAGTTACGCCACGGTTCTGTTTTCTCTTGTTCATCGGGAGATGGCGTACCGCCTGCTTCTTCTGCCAGCTCCGCTTCTTCGTAGTGGGTGATGAGCAGGCTGAGGAATTCGGGCAGGTCGCCGCCGACTGCTTCCTTCAGGAAATGGCATGCCCAGGAATCTTCCAGTTGCAGCAAGCCTTGTATCAGATGAGGAACATCCAGCTCTTCGGCGCTGGAATACTCTGTCACCGTATAGGCATGTTGCAGGAGTGAGCTGAGCTGGACGGAAAGTCCCAACTCGTATTCCACATTGTCGGGGACAGTGTCCACTTCTTCCGTCAGATAGTTTTCCAGCGAGATGCTGAGCTCCACATAATTGTAGAAGGTATCTTGCAGGGTGTGGATAAAGGGTTCCTGCTCTATAATGGCGCTCAGCAGATGTTCGGGCATGATGAACTCGTGCCGGTAAGACTCGGCCTTTCTTTGTGCGGAAGCGAATGCTTGGTTTACGAATATCGTATTTTTTATATCCATATTGTTTCTTTCTTCTTATTCTTCTTCCTCCGGGGTGACGGTGAGCCGGAGGGGGAAACCTTCATTGCGTGCCATGCGGGTGGCTTTCTGTACTTTGGAGTGGGCGATGTCGTATGAGTAGATGCCCACTACCGCGGAGTTGCTCTTGTGCACCTGCAGCATCAGTGTTTCCGCTTCTACCGATGATTTGTAAAAGACGGTGGTGAGTACTTTTACCACAAACTCCATGGTGGTGAAGTCATCATTGTAGATGGTGACTTTAAAGCGTCGGGGTTCCCGTAATTCTATGCGTTCTTTTTCTTTGAAAGAAGATTGCTGTTGTTCCATTTCTTTTTAAAAACTACTGTTAAGACATTGTTCTACCGTTGTGTGGGCAACGAAAACTCCTGCCAGTCATATTCGTCTCCGTACTCGTCGGCTATGGCTATGCGTATGGTGACGTTACCCGTCTTTATCCGTTCTCCGGCACTGATGTTGGCGGTGTATTTCACACCGTTGCGCGGAGTTATTTGCTCTATCATGACCGACGGCGATATGTAAATACGCTTCATGCCCGTGGTTTCCACCACCACCGGCACTACGTTGTAGGCTGTTTTGTTTCCTTCGTTCATGATTTCAAAAATCACTTTACAGTTTTCGCCCGAATTGATGACGTGGTTGCGGTTGTCGTCAATGAAACGTATATTCCGTATCCTCAAGTGGTCGATGGCCGATGCTTGCGGCTGTCTTCCGGATTGCGGGGGATAGGGCTGTGTCCTTTCTATCCGGTAGCTGTACTCCTCCTGCTTTTGGGGGGCTGTGGCTGCATTGGCAATGGCAGCTCCCGCAATGGTCCCGATGATGGTGCCTATGGCGGAACCCCGGTATCCTCCTCGCCAGCCTCCGTTACTGTCACCTATCAGCCCGCCGATGGCACCGCCTACATTGCTTCCGATGGCAGCTCCTGCAAGCACTGCGTTAGGGTCGCCTGCAGCCATCTGGCTTGTGCCGCATCCGCTGAGGATGATGGTTGCTGCCAGGATTCCTATAAAAGACTTTTTCATGTTCATAAGCCTATCATTATTATGTTGGACAGATTGTTTTATAAAAGGGCTATTCCCGATAAATCATCTTTTTGGTCATGCCTCCGTCAATGGTGATGTTTTCGCCATTGATGAAGTCGTTCTCGTCTTGACATAGGAATAGGCACATACGGGCAATATCTTCCGGTTTGCCAACCCGTCCGGAGGGATGTTGTGAATGGTCTTCTGCCCGTAATTGTTCATAATCGTGTGTCTGAATCCAGCCCGGAGAGATGGAGTTGACCGTGATGTGCCACTCTGCAAGCGATAAAGCCAACGCATGCGTCAATGAATAGATACCTCCTTTGGAAGCTGCATATCCTTCACTGCCCGGTTCACTCATCAGATAGCGGGTAGAACAGAGATTAATGATTCTTCCGTAGGTATTCGTGCTGTTTTGACTTTTGCGGTGTACTGCCAACGCATGTGAAGTAATGAACACCGGACGTAAATTCACAGACAATATTTTATCGAACGTCTCCACACTCGTTTCTGTGATGGGAGAGAATTCACTGATGCCGGCATTGTTTATAATGATGTCAATATCCCCCCATTCCTTGAAAATATTTTGCAGGCAAAGTTCCAATGCTTCTTTGCTGTTTAGGTCGACGGGATAGAATTGTGCTCCGGTGGCTTGGGCGGTTTGTTGTCCTTCCAGTTCATTCTTGTCACAAAAGGCTACTTGGTAATTAAGCTTGCAGAAGGCTTCTACAATGGCTTTGCCAATACCCCCGGCACCTCCGGTCACGAAAACTTTCTTTCCGCCTTTTTTGAGGGGAAGTGTCGGCTTATGTAGCGTTTGTGCCTTACCGGATTTTTTCGCTTTCTCCCAAGCTGCTTTGCGTGCCCGGTATTGCTCGTACTGATTTTCAAGATAATTATCGGCCATATATGTTTCCGGTTTTATTGTTTAACTGTCTTTCTCCGAATAAGTTCACTTCCTTGCATTGGGAGATGATATAGAGATGATGCCCCCAAGGGATGGAGAAAAATTTCTCTTCACCTAATTTGGAAACAACTTGTTGCCAAATTGTATATGGCTCATTATAAAATAGATACCACTGCTTTATACTGCGTATGTTTCTATATGAGAACCCTTTCATATCAGGAAATTCTGCCATCAGCTCACGACTCAACTCTTCGAGAAATCCGCTTCCCCAAGTCATTTCTTTCTGCCGTTCTATAATTTCTGCCCCCAGTTGCCAGTAAAGGTGAAGCAGTTCGCTGTTCACGCGTACAGCCGCTTTAATCTGTGCACTACGAATGTCTTGTTTTAGGTGGTTTACCCAATCCTTGAACGGTTGATTTATAGATAGTGTTGTTTTCATCTTTTTATTTTCTTCATCGTCATATTCGATGTTTCTATTTCACAAAGTTAAGAAAAAGAATTTATTTCAACTGTAATCCTTTCCGTCTTTTCTACCTCTCCACTTTTACCACACAATATACCATCTCCCCCTCTCTTTCCTTTACCTCATCCCGTGTTGCTGCAATATCCTCCCGAACACGTTCACCCGTTTTGCAGAGAATAGGTATCGCACTATGTCGCTGTATTTCCTCCTATATTTTCGCAGGCGATAATTATTCCCCTTGTAGGGCTTCAAAAGGGAATCCGTCTGTTTCCCTAAGGAGAACGGTTTGTTTCAATATGGAGAACAGTTTGTTTCATTAGTAGGAAACAGTTTGTTCCGTTAAAGAAAACAGTTTGTTTCATAGTATGTGAACACTTTGTTTCTTACTGTTGTAACAAAGTGTTCACCGTTGTGAACTAAAGTGTTATCTATATTTTCAGTGATAAAATGATATGAAAAGGGGGCTGAAGATTACCTTTCTACCATTTGTATTCCTCGCTGTAAGAGTCGAAAGCCGGTTCTCCCGGAATGTTGTATTGGTGGAAAGTTCTGCGGATATAGTTCTGGTCTTCGGGGGAAAGGTAAGATTCTTCCCGGTAGAAGCGGTAGTATTTTCCGCGGCCGAAATGGGCTATCAACTGGCTTTTCAGAGGTTGGAGATTCTTGTAGGGAACTTCATCGAGCAAGTGGCTGATTCCCCACGCGACATGTATCTTTTGTGTCGATTGAAAATAGGCGCATTGGCTGCTATCCTCTGGAATACACAGTGGATTGATGATGCGGATGGACGGGTACTCGGGGGTATCGCGAAGGGCGGCTAAGCGATGCAGGCAGTTGTCGGCTTTCGGGCATTGGTTGTTGAAACAGCGTGAGTAGTTGGCAGGTGCTAAAGGTTTCTCGGAAGAATGTTTCATGTTTATATATACTTTGATGAAGCGACAAAGATAGCACTAACTTTTTGATATAGCCTTCTGTTCTCTTGTTTGAAATGCCCCCTCATTGAAAAAACAGCAGCCGGAACCACTGAATTCAGTAATTCCGGCTGTACCGTTCTTTCTTATAAGTATGGATGGACTATTTCACCTGGATGATGTCATAATTCAAGTCACTCACTGCTTCCTGCAGGCTGTCGTTGACAAGGCGCAGGGTTGTGTCGTTCACTACTACGAAGTACACCGGAGTGTCCCCGTCGTTCGGGGTCAGCTTGATGGCTGTTTTCTTCTTGTTGTCGACGTCTTTCTGGATAACTTCTTTCTTTCCTTTGGAAGTAAAGCTCTTGTTCTTTCCGGGGCCTTCGGCATCCAGATAAGTTGTTACCAGCGTGTAGCCGCTTTCTCCGTCGGGACCTACACTGTCTACGCTCAATACATACTGGATGCCCGAACCGTCGGCGGCGGGAAGGATTCCTTCGTATACGGCTACGGCAGACGAGTCATTGCCGGTAACAGCCATTACACTTTCGTCCATGGCGACGGCGTCATTGTTCTGAGTTCCTTTTGATTGGCAGGATACCAATGCAGCGGCAAGGGCTGCAATCATCATTACTTTTTTCATTGCTTTAATGGTTTAAGTTAATTATAAAGACGCAATAGCGTTTGTTATTCATCTTCTTCTTTCTTGATGACGAGCAGCTTGTCCACCCGTCCGCGGTCCATATCCACCACTTCGAAGTCCAGGTTTTTGTAGCTGAACAAGTCTCCGGCTTTCGGCACCCGTCCTATCAAGAACATGGCAAGACCGCTCAAGGTGGTGAAGTCTTCTTCTTTCAGGTCATCATAGTTCATAATGCCCATCGCCTCCATAAAGTCATCCAGATTCATGGAAGCTTCCACCAGCATGGAACCGTCTTGACGAACAACGATTTCCTCTTCTTCCGTTTCATTCTCTTCGAGGATGTCTCCGAAGATACTTTCCGTCAAATCGTGCAGGGTGATGATACCTTCTGTATTTCCATACTCGTCTACAACAACTCCGAACTTGTTTTTGTTCTTCTTAAACAGCTCTAAAACTTTCTTTGCATACAAACTTTCCGGAATAAACAAAGCAGGGCGTGCAATACTACGTAAGTTGAAGGGTTGTTCGCCGCCCATCATCAAGATGATGTCCTTTACGGAAACCACACCGATAATCTCGTCCTTTCCCCGCTCCACCAGGAGATATTTGCTGAAGTGTTCTTCGTGGATGATACGCAGCACCTCTTCCGGTGTGTCTGTGGGATGGAGCACGACGATGTCGCGGCGATAGGTCATCAGGTCATTCGCTCTTTTGTCCGAGAAGCGGAACACGTCACGCAACATTTCCGTTTCGTCTTTGTCGATGACGCCTTGTTCCGAGCTTTGGTGCAGAATCATCTTCAGTTCGTCTTGTGTCATTTGGCGTTCTTCGCCGCTGTTCAGTCCGATGAGTTTGTTCATCAGTTTGGTGGAAGCGCTCAGCAGGCATACAAACGGATAGGAAATCTTGGTCAGCACAATCATGAAGGGGCTGAGCATGGTGGCCCATCGTTCCGGGTTGTTCAAGGCGATGGACTTGGGCACCAGTTCGCCTATGATGAGCGACAGATAGGTGATGATGGCTACTACGGTAATCATGGCGAGAGTCTTGGCATAGGCGGCTACTCCCGGAATGAGGGCGAACAGCGGTTCTACGTCATCAGCGATGGTGGCACCACCATAGGCACCGGATACGATACCGATAAGAGTAATACCGATTTGGATGGTGGAGAGGAATTTTTCGGGTTCTTCCAGTTGTTTCAATACTCCTTTGGCTCTTTTGTTCCCTTTTCCGACAAGAGTTTCAAGGCGTGCTTTACTTGAGGAGACTAAAGCGATTTCATACATGGCAAAAATGCCGTTCAGAATAAGTAAAAGTAGAATGATAATAAACTCCATAGTGGATTTTGAATAGTTTGTGAGGCAAAGATAATGATTTTTCAGTATTTATTGTTAATATTGCCATCCGTTAGAAAAAATAAACAATAAATAGATGAAAAAAAGAATTATTGCCTTGGGGCTTTTGTGGTGTCTGTCTGCCGTAATGTTGCAGGCGGCACGTGTAGACACGGTGTTGGTGAGAAGTGCAGCCATGAATAAGGATGTAAAAGTTGTGTATGTATTGCCTGATAAGGCTATCGGCAAGCAGGCTTGTCCGGTGGTTTATCTGTTGCACGGTTATGGCGGCAATGCGCGGAGCTGGGTGCAGCTGAAGCCGGAATTGCCGCAGATGGCGGATGAGAAAGGAATCATATTTGTATGTCCGGACGGCAAGAACAGTTGGTATTGGGACAGTCCGGAGAATCCTGCCTACCGTTATGAGACTTTTGTCACCTCGGAATTGGTGAAGTATACAGACGGGAACTATGCTACCATTCCCGATAGAAAGGCGCGTGCCATCAGTGGATTGAGTATGGGCGGCCACGGTGCTTTGTGGAGTGCTATCCGTCATAAGGATGTGTTCGGTGCGGCGGGCAGTATGAGTGGAGGAGTGGATATACGGCCGTTCCCCCAGAATTGGGAAATGAACAAGCAGTTGGGAGAGTTTGCTGCCAACAAGGCATCTTGGGATGCGCATACGGTGGTCAACCAGCTGGATAAGATTGTAAATGGAGACTTGGCGCTAATCATCGACTGCGGTGAGGCCGATTTCTTTCTTGAAGTGAACAAGGACTTGCACAACCGGCTGCTGGCAAGGAAGATAGACCATGACTTCATCACCCGTCCCGGTGGACATACCGGAACGTATTGGAACAACTCCATAGACTATCACGTCCTTTTCTTCGACAAGTTCTTTAAGAAGTAAGTAACTTATTATTCGATGGTATAGTTCACGGTGCGTGTGTAGTCCTGCTCGTAGCCGTTCCTTATATGCCTGACGACTGCATGGCAGGAAGTGACGATACCCCGGTTATCTAACGTATAAGTATAGGTGGTGGTCTCTTCACTTTCTCCGTTGCTGTCCGGGATGAGTTGGGTAATCAGATAGTTTGCAGGTTCTCCCAATATCTTCCCGTATATGGCAACCGCATGCATGGAAAGCGGATACATGTCCGTAATGAATAGGCTTGGTATTTCGGAGATATTTGCAATTTCATTGTCTGATGGTGTGGTAGCCGTACTGTTGTGCTCAAAAGTGTCAACCTTTTGCTGTATGCGCAATGCCCGGAAGTTGCTGTAGTCTATTGTAATGAATGAGTATTCTTTTCCGTCGTCCAGCTTTTCTGTGATGTTTTCCAGATAGTATTTGTCTTCGGTGTTGATGAGGTAGGAGAAGGTGTAAGTACGGGTATTTCCTGCCATATCCTGACTGGTACAAGTGGTGGCATAACCTTTGTCATTCAGCGTGTAGGTTGATACTGTACCTGCTTCGTCGGTTATCACGGCTTGATGGTCCTTGTATTCGACAGTAGTGGTATTCTCTATCTCGAAGAGTTCGTCTCCTGCTGTAAAGCTCTGTTTGCCGGTGTAGCTGGTCAGCCTGCCTGCACTGTTGTAAAGGTAGGTGTGGGTGGCAGTAACCGGTTGCGCATCGCTCTCTATCACTTCTTTGAGTTCGATTTTGGAGAAAGGAGTGGTGGGGTAGGTTGACGGCTCCGGTTCTGGCGTATCACTGCCATTGTTATCATCGCTGCAAGCTGCCAGTCCGCCGAGCAACAGCAGGCTGAACATGATTCCCGAAAATCGGGTGATGATTGTAACTCTTCTGTTTAGTTTCATCCTATTTGTCTTTTTATTTGATGCGTACGGCATGGCTTGCCCGACGTTCAATGGAGTTTGCGAGAGTGGTCACTCTTAAAGAACGGGTATCTTCTTGTGCGGGCGGTTGTATGCTTCCGTCGATGGCGCCGAGTGCAGTGCTCAATAAGGCTTCGTTGGTATCTCCAAAGGGCAGGAAACGTGACATGTCGCTCATCTCATTCACTACATATCCCGAGTAGGCCGGTTGGAATCCGGATTCATAATCAGATTTCCCTTCCGAATTGTATATCTTGCAGACGATGGGATTCATCGTTATCATCAGTTCGGGGCTGGAGAAATTCCTGGAACCTACATTCTTGCCTACGGTAGTACCGCCGATTATGACAACATCCATATACGGGTCGAGGCAGTTAATCACCATTTCGGAGGCGGAGGCAGTCTGGCTGCTGGTAAGTACGTAGAGAGTATTCAGGTTTAGGTTTGCTCCGTTTCCGATGAGTCCGGAATTCAGGGTGAACGGTACTATCTGCGGATTGAAGCGGTTGTTGAATTCCAGGTACCCCAACTCTTGTCCCAAGGCGGAGGAAGGTGCAAGCATGGTACACAGCAATTCTGCGCAACTCAGTAATCCACCGTTGTTGTAGCGCAAGTCAAGGATGAATTCGTTGACTTGCTGTGATGCGAAATATTGGAATGCGCTGCGCAGGTCGTTGTCATATTCATTACTGTTGTCCGTGGGGCCGGAACTGAAGTGGTTGTAGACCAGATAACCTATTTTCTTGCTGCCTGATGTATATACATTCTTATAGTGCACCGGGTTGTCGTTGACGGGACGCGCCGATGCTATCTGTCTGGGTTTGTCGTAAGCAACGATGGCATTTTTCTCCACGTCGTAATAACCTACTGTAAGTTCCATGGCACTACTTCCATACAGTTTCTTATAATTCTGTTCAGTAATAAAGTTCCCGTCCATCTTCATAATCCAGTCACCCCGTTTTAGCCCGATTTCCGAGGCCGGGCTTCCGTCGGCAACGTAAAGAATCTGTGCAACAATGGCATTCTCTTCTCCTTCTACTTCTATCTGGTTGGTAGTGAACTGGAATCCGTAGCTGTAATCCGTATAGGGGATGCTGCGGGTAGTGGTGATGCTGACCAGACTGTCGATGGTGGAGAATTTGTCTTCTTCGGATTTGAGCGAGGCAAAGAAAGTGAAAGGGGCTTGAAAATAGTTCAAGTCGTTGGTATGGGGGATAGCGTCTACCCAATAGTACCACACACGCATGGTATCGTCAATCCAGCGGTCTGTCTGGGTCTGTCCGGCATACTCTTTCCAGCGGTCCACCCCGCAGGAAGTCAGATAAATGGGAAGAATCAGGGTTCCCAATATGAGTATCAGTATATTTCTTGCTTTCATGGGGGCAAAGATAGTGCAAATTGAGTGCAGAACTTTCATGCTTGCATGAAAAAGTTTTGCCGAAATGCAGTCTATCTTATCTAAAGATAGAAAATAGCTTGCTTATCTACCACAATTGTGGTATAAAATTCCCTAATCTGTGTCATTGTCTGCCCCGGCTTATCGCTCTATCTTTGCAACATCCGAATGAGAAACGGTTTATTCACCTAAAATACAAACGACAATGGAAACAAAGAAATTGCACTTTGAGACTCTACAACTTCACGTTGGACAAGAACAACCCGACCCGGCAACTGATGCCCGCGCCGTACCTATCTATCAGACAACTTCGTATGTATTCCGTAATTCGGCCCATGCGGCAGCCCGCTTTGGCTTGCAGGACCCGGGGAATATTTACGGGCGGTTGACGAATTCCACCCAGGATGTGTTCGAGAAACGTGTGGCGGCTCTGGAAGGCGGTGTTGCCGGATTGGCCGTAGCCTCGGGTGCGGCAGCCATCACTTATGCCTTTGAGAATATCACCCGTGCAGGCGACCATATCGTGGCAGCTAAGACCATCTACGGTGGAACGTATAATCTGCTGGCCCACACATTGCCTGTCTACGGGGTTACCACTACTTTTGTGGACCCGGGCAATCTGGACAATTTCGAGAAAGCGATTCAGGAGAATACCAAGGCAGTATTCATTGAAACGCTGGGAAATCCGAATTGCAACATCATTGACATTGATGCCGTTGCTGAAATAGCACACCGTCACCGGATTCCTCTGATTATAGATAACACCTTCGGTACTCCTTACTTGATTCGTCCCATAGAGCATGGGGCAGATATTGTAGTCCATTCGGCAACGAAGTTCATCGGAGGGCATGGTACGTCCTTGGGTGGTGTTATTGTAGATAGCGGCAAGTTCGACTGGGTGGCCTCGGGGAAGTTTCCCCAACTGACGGAACCGGACCCGAGTTATCATGGAGTACGTTTCGTCGACGCTGCCGGTCCTGCTGCCTATGCCATCCGTATCCGTGCCGTATTGTTGCGTGATACCGGTGCCACAATCAGTCCTTTCAATGCTTTCATTCTGTTGCAAGGATTGGAGACGTTGTCGCTTCGCGTGGAACGTCATGTGGAGAATGCCTTGAAAGTGGTTGAATTCTTGAAGAAGCATCCCAAAGTGGTTGCCGTGAACCACCCGTCCCTGCCCGAGCATCCTGACCACGCGCTTTACGGGAAATACTTTCCGAATGGAGGCGGTTCTATCTTTACGTTTGAGGTGCGGGGCGGTGTGAAGGAAGCGCAGACGTTTATTGACAGTTTACAGATATTCTCGTTGCTTGCCAATGTGGCTGATGTGAAATCCCTGGTTATCCATCCTGCCACCACTACCCATTCCCAATTGAGTGCACGGGAATTGGAAGAACAAGGCATCAAACCGGGCACGGTCCGCCTCTCCATCGGGACAGAACATATCGATGATTTGCTGGACGACTTGTCCCAGGCATTTGACAGAATTTAAAAGAATAACAGTATACGATAGAATGAATATTGCTGTATTATTGTCGGGAGGTGTAGACAGCTCCGTGGTGGTACATCTCCTTTGCGAACAAGGTTACCGTCCTTCTCTATTTTATATCAAAATAGGGAGGGACGATGCCGATTATATGGACTGCTCTGCGGAAGAGGATATGGAGATGGCTTCTGCCATTGCCCGGCGTTATGGATTATCGTTGGAAGTAGTGGACCTGCACCGGGAGTATTGGGACCAGGTGGCGGCTTATGCCATTGATAAAATAAGACGTGGCTTGACTCCCAATCCGGATGTGATGTGCAACAAGCTGATAAAGTTCGGGTGCTTTGAGCAACGTGTGGGGAAGGATTTCGATGTCACGGCAACCGGGCACTACGCCACTACGGTGTTGAGGGATGGAAAGACATGGCTCGGTACCGCTGCCGATTCCGTGAAAGACCAGACCGACTTTCTGGCACAGATAGATTATCTGCAAGTTTCCAAACTGATGTTTCCATTGGGCAGACTGATGAAGAATGAGGTTCGTGACATAGCCCTGCGTGCCGGATTGCCCAGCGCCAGACGTCGTGACAGTCAGGGCATCTGCTTTCTGGGAAAGATTGATTATAATGATTTTGTGCGCCGTTTCCTTGGCGAAAGGGAAGGGGATATTGTGGAGTTGGAAACGGGTAGAAAGTTGGGCAAGCATCGGGGCTATTGGTTTCATACCATCGGCCAGCGTAAAGGATTGGGGTTGGGTGGAGGACCGTGGTTTGTTGTCCGCAAGGATGTGGAGGAGAATGTGATTTACGTGTCCCGCGGATGTGATACGGCATTGCAATACGGCTATGAATTCCGTATGTACGATTTTCATTTCATTACGGATAATCCCTGGAAGGGAGCGCAGGAAGAGGTGGAGGTGACTTTCAAGATACGCCATACGCCGGAGTTTGTCAAAGGCAGGTTGCAAAAGGAGGCGGAGGGTTACCGCATTGTTTCGGAAGAAAAGCTGCAAGGCATTGCTCCGGGCCAGTTCGGAGTGGTGTATGATGCTGATGCCCGGCTGTGTGTCGGGAGCGGGGAGATTTATATATAATATTCCACCAAGTCTACGATGCCTGCCTTCATGGCATATTTGGTGGCTTCGTGCGCATTGTTTACACCCAGTTTCCGGAAGATATTCTTCCGGTGGCTGTTTACCGTATGGAAGCTGAGGTTTCGTTCGGCAGCTATTTCTTTGGTTGTTTTCCCCAGGGCTATCTCTTTTAGGATGCTCCGTTCGGCAGTAGTCAGTAAATCATCTTTGATGGTAGGATGAGTGGGGGAGGAGGAACCGTTGCCTGCGAGCAGCAGGTTACTGACGTGATTACAGATGAATCGCTCCTTGCGTGAGGCGCATTGTAGTGCGGTCAGTATCTCTTCTTTGGAATTATCCTTCAGCGCTACGCCGAATGCCATGCTGCTGAACAATACCTGGCGCAGGAACGGTAGGCTCAATTCGTCGGAAAAGAGTAGCCAATCGGCTTCCTTGAAGCGTTCGTGAAGTACCATTAGCTCTTCAGCTCCCGAAAAATCAAAAAGGGTATAGTCCAGAATGACAACGGCGGTGGGATGCAGGCGTAGTTGCTGTATCAGTTCTGCCTTGTTGTCGGCTTCCAGCAGCAGGGAGGTGTCTTTCTGTCTGCCCAATAGGAACATCATGCCTGCTTTGGTGATATCTTGATTGTCTGCAATGATAAATTCTCTCATGACATTGGTATATAAAAAACTCCGCTACAAATGTACACTTTTTAGTGTGATTTGTGGCGGAGTGGGAATATATATATTTATATAAGGGTTTTACCAGGAACGTCCCTTGAATATGTTGGATTGTTCCAGCGGAACCAGGTTCCCGCTCAAAGTCATGGTGTTGGAGTTGAAGTTCGGGCTGATGGTTACGGTTGCGTTGTTCCCGCCATCGGTCAGCGTAAGGAATATCTGGGCGGAAATGCCGATACCCTGGATGCTGAAGTTACAATTCACGTTGCCCCGTTTGTCGGTAGTCATTTGGATGTCCGATACGGTTCCGTCTACTGTTACACCGCCAATGCCGTTAGGACCTGGGTATACGGTGTTGAAGGCTACCTGCACGGTGCCACGTCCTTGGTTGACCAATACGAAGTTGGTGTTGGAGTTTACAAATGCGGTCTGTCCGTTGCGGAACATCACTTGGTCTGCCTCCATTACGAACTGGTGAGCTTTCAAGGCCGCCATTGCGTCATCGTACGAAATGGCATCCTGTGCTTGTTCTTCAGCTTTCAGGCGTGCACGTTCTGCGTCTCTTTGGGCTTTACGGTCTGCGCGCTTTTCAGCTCTACTCTCTTGTGCATACATGGTCGTTGTTGCCATGCTTACCAATACTACTGCTGCTAATGCAATAAACTTTTTCATAATCGAATCTTTTTTTGTTTAGGTTTAAATAAATTGTTCGTTATAAGTTTATTGCAAGAACAATGCCTATCCAGGATTGTTCACCGGTTTTTTAATTATTTTATATCCGATAGCAGCAATAAAGATACTCATTACCGGACTGATAAGGTTGAAGAAGCAATAGGGAAGGTAGGTCAGTGTGGGTACACTCAAAATGGTGGCTTGCGTCATGCCGCAGGTGTTCCATGGGATAAGCGGGGAGGTGACGGTAACGGCATCTTCCGTGGTACGGCTAAGTAGCCGGCTTTCGTAGCCTTTCTTTGCGTAAACGTTGCTGAACATGTTTCCGGTGAGGATAATGCTGATGTACTGGTCTGCCGTGGCAAGGTTCAGGAACAATCCGGAACATACGGTGGATGCTACCATGCTGGCTGTATTCTTCATGAAGCGGACGAATAGGGAAGTGATGCTTCCTAGCATGCCGCTTGCCGTCATGGCTCCACCGAAACACATGGCGCAGATGATGAGCCAGATGGTATTCATCATTCCTGCCATACCTCGTGTGGCAATCAGTTCTGTCAACATGTCACTGTCAGTTTGTAGACTGGTACTGCCATAGAATGTCATCATTATCCCTTTGAACATATTCCCACCTTCCGCTATCTCATTCAGTAGTCCCGGTTGGAAGATGAAGGCGAATATCCCTGCCAGCAGAGTGGAGAGAAAGAGTGTGATGACGGAAGGCACTCTCCGGGCAATCAGTATTCCCGTAATCACGGGAACAGCCAGTAACCAGGGAGTAATGTTGAATTTGGCGTCCAATGCTGCCGTAAATTCCGCGATCTGTTGTGTATTGTTCGTTTCGTGTGTGAGTCCCATTACTGTAAAGATGACAAGGGTGATGAGGAGAGAGGGGACGGTGGTGATCATCATATAGCGGATATGGCTGAATAACGGTGTTTCCGTTACGGATGAGGCAAGGACCGTGGTATCCGATAACGGTGAAATTTTGTCTCCGAAATAGGCTCCCGAAATGATGGCACCGGCTATCCATCCCTCTTCAAAACCTTGTGCCTTACCTATGCCCAAAAGGGCGATACCGATGGTGGCGATAGTGGTCCATGAACTTCCCGTCATTACTGATACCAATGCACAAATAATGCAGGTAGAAGCAAGGAAAAAATTCGGATGGATAATCTGCATACCATAATATATAAGGGTAGGTACCACCCCACTTATCATCCATGTGCCGCTCAAAGCACCGATAATCAATAGAATAATGATAGCTGTGGCAACACCTGAAATGTTGTTGGTGATGGCAAGTTCATAATCTTTCCAAGGGATGCGGTAGAAAGTCATGCCGATAAAGACACACATACCAGTGGTGGCAAGCAGGGAAATCTGGCTTCCTCCACTCAAGGCGTCACTTCCGAAAGTATGGATGGTGGCGAACAGCATTCCTACGAGAAAAGCGATGGGAAATAGAGAAACGAGTGGAGAGGGTATTTTCTTTGCTGAATTCATAGGGTTGTTTTTGACTATGCTTGGTTGACGAATCTATTATCAATCTGTCGTTTATAGTTTGATGCGACAAAGGTATAACAATTCTGTTCAATATCTTCCTTATCCTTTGCATGACAAATAAAAATTATCAAATCTTTGCGTTTGCTTGGAAAAATGATAGTATCCTTGTTATTTCTTGCTGTAAAGGGTGATGGACAACGATATTATTGTTAAAATAACGCCGGTGCCGACCACGCCACTCCATCCCCAAGTCTGCCAACTGCTTCCTGCAAGGAAGGTACCCAAAGAGCCGCCGATGAAGTAAGTGGTCATGAAAATCGTATTTACCCGATTGGAGGCAGACGGGTAGATGTCGAAAATACTGGTCTGGTTGCTGAGTTGGATACATTGCATGCCTATGTCTATAAGAATGACACCGGTAATGATACCTGCATAGTTGTTTCCGCAGAAAAAGAGCGAGGCCCATGCAAGCAGAATCATTCCGCAACCGATAAAGTTGAAATTGCGTATGCCTACCTTTTTTACATATTTTCCTACAAAAGATGCGGTTAAGGCTCCGGCAATGCCGCAGAGCCCTAGTATGCCGATGACATCGCTGGATGCATGGAACGGGGCTTCTCCCATTTTGAATGCAAGGCAGGACCACATGGCAAGGAATGAGCCAAAGGCCAGTCCTGCACGTATCGAGTAGATTCGTAGAGAGGGGTATTCTCTTACTAATGAGAAAAGAGACTTCATCAGCCCGGAATATTTGCCTTGGAAAGTCGGTTGTATGTCCGGTAGTACCTTTAATACAACGATAGCGCATAGTAACATCATTCCAGCGGCGATGAAGTACATTTCACGCCAGCCAAGCACTTCACCCACAAATCCGCTGACAACACGTGATGCAAGTATTCCAGTCAGTAATCCTGAGATGACGACACCTACATTCCGTCCCTTGTTTTCGGGGCGTGAGAATTGCGAGGCAATCGGTACAAATATTTGGGGTATCATGGAGCAGATGCCGGTAATGAGTGATGCTGCCCAGATGATGTAGATGTTCGGTGCCATGGCAATGGCTAGAAGGGAAAATATGAGTAGGAAGAAATTCGTTAGGATGATATTCTTGCGTCGATAGAGGTCTCCTAATGGGACGATGAACAATAATCCCAGCGCATATCCGATTTGTGTAATCATGGCAATGAGGTTCGTTTTGAATTCAGAAACTTCCAATTCATGCCGCATGATATTAAGCAGGGGTTGATTGTAATACAAGTTGGCTACGGACACGCCAGCTACGATAGCAAGTGTCCAGAGTATATGTGCCGGTAATCCTCCGTTTTCTTTCAGTTCTTGTTTCATGCTGCAAAGATAATGTCTTTCTGTTTCATGCGCAAGATATGTGAGTATGATAAGAATATGTGTGAAGTGGTATCATCTTTTTAGCCTTTCCGTTTGTTATACTATTATTTTGTTTGAGAATAATTGATTGGAGCTATCTTGGATAAGCGGAATGTTGTATTGATATTTAAAGATACGTTGGGCATGGGAAATGAATGGTTTAGAGAGTTGCTGGGTATGAAATACAGGTGGACGAAATGCAGGCTCTGCTAGCAAACGAGGGTTGGTAAGGTGAATTCGATGACTCAAGGAACCTACCGTTCCCCCATTAGACCGCCTCCTGATGACATACTTGGGATTATCCTGCTATTGACTGAAAACTCGGGTATATATTAGTATGAATCATTATTACTTAAACTTATAATAGTATGAAACATTTATCGATAATAATAATAGTAGTGTCATTATGCGTTTTCCTGCTATCCATCGGCGTATATCATAAGGTTCCCTGGTCTGTTCTGCCAATAGTGGCTAGTGGAATCTGTATATTATGTTGGCTTTTGTTCCATTTACTCTGTATCAGTGAAGAAAGAGATTTACTGAAAGAGGGAAATCAGTATTTCATTGATACCTTTCAAAACATACGTAATCCCATTTCTTTGATTAAGACACCGTTAGGGGCAGTTTACGAAGGAGACTGTCCGGAAGACATAAAGAAGGAACTGGCTGTTGCACTTCATCATATAGGCGGGCTGGAGCAGCACTTGATAGCGTTGATGGAGTTGAAACGACTATTTGGCAATTCTGGTAGCCTGGTAGTTGCAGAACATGAAATCGGCGCATTTATGAGGAAGAAAGTGTCTTTTTTACAGTCTCATGTGGCCGGGTTACAGATGAAGCTGGATTTGGTTCCGGATTTTGACTATGCAAGCGCTTGGTTTGATCCGGGAAAGATATCTCCGGTTATCGACCGGTTTGTATTGAGTGCCATCGAGTGTTCTCTGCCGGAAACGCATCTCTCGATGCAGGTTTCGTTGAAGGGAGATTACTGGGCAATCAGGATTAAGGATACAGGCAACAAGCGATTTCTGAAATGTTGCAGATGGTACTCGTCGCGGCTTCCTATTCTGCGACCTCTGCATGGCAAGCAGTATGGCATGGGCGGTGTGTTTTTTGACAAGTTGATGAATATATGTGACGGGAAAATACTGACTTTGGAAAAGGAGGCTCTGCTTCGATTTCCCATAAGATGTTCGTGTGCGGTTTCGGGGGGGTATACATCCTTAAATATTCCGGACACTTTTCAGGTGAATGAGTCGGAAATAGCTTTCCATGGTTTCTCGAAGAAAAAAAATATGGATAGACCTTTAGTGATACTTGCGGATAATGACAAGGGATTCAAGGATTATCTTGAGAAACGTTTATCGGAATGTTTTGTAGTGAGGAGCTTTGATGACGGTCAGGAAGCATTGGAGGTAATATGTGAAGAGTATCCGGATTTGGTGATTTGTGATATCATGTTGAAAGGTATGAGCGGTGAGGAACTTTCTTCTAAACTGAAGACGTCGAGGGACACCTCCTTTATTCCGGTGATATTGATGGGGGCGCACATTGATGTGAAACGGCGGGAAAAGCGTTGTTCTTCTCAGGCTGATCTCTTTGTATGTAAGCCCTTTAATCTGGAGGACCTTAAAGTGGAAATATCCATATTGATAAATAATAGCCGTTTTCTTCGGAAGACATTTCTTCAGAAAGTTTTTGGAGAAGATTTTTTAACGAAACCTATGGAGCGGGCTCAGCAGGATGCCAATCTGGCATTTTTGAATGAAGTGAAGCTTTACATTATGGAGAATATGGATAAAGAGGATTTGACAGTAGATGATATTGCCTCCAGGATGTGCATGAGCCGGACAACCTTTTATAATAAGTGGAAGTTGTTGACGGGAGAAGCACCCAAATATTTGATTTCGAGAATCAGGATGGAGAAGGCACGGGAACTTTTGGAAAGCGGAAAATTTTCTGTGACTATGGTTGCTGAAATGGTGGGTATGCGAAATCTGAAAAACTTCAGAGGCAGGTATAAGGAGTATTTTGGAAAAACACCGAAGGAGTTTATGAAAAAAGTATGATATTTATCTGAAGAAAACTTTCATAGAAAGGCTGTCACATATTAGATAATGGACAGCCTTTGTTTTGAAATGGGAGATAGGAGAACTGAACATCCTAAGCTATCTATAAAGGAAAATCTCTCATCGTTTTCGTTTTGGGGATAACTGGGTATATATGATTAGCTTTACTTGCCGATGCAACATGTAGAACTATTTAATTATTAGAATCTTACGCTTAAAACGGTAGAAAACCTTTTTTCATCTTCTAGGCGGTAGAAAAAATGGCCATTTTTGCCGTTCCAACGTTCGTTCTCTTGAGTCATGGAAAAACTGAGTTTTCCATCCAGAAGTTCACCTCTTTTTCTGTGTACAAAGGTACGATTTTTCTTGCGTATTATCGCCAACTGTTGTCAACTAAATGAATTGAGATAGTATATTCTCTCCTCGAAAAGAGAAAAAGTAATGAAGTGAGTTTTGATTTAGCTGGTAAAAAGAAAATAATTATGGCAAAGCCATTTCTTCTTTTCCCTTCTTTTAACTTTGCTTTATTATCCGTATATATGAGTACGACATTAAAGTAAAGTTGCGGGTAAGTGAGAGCAAAGAAAGTTAACTTGCTTTGCCGAGCGGTAGCAAGTTCGAGAAATCAAAGTTGTTTTTTCTTTTGGTGGCAACATCTAACTGGAATAATTTACTAGTTCATAAATATCATTATAGTGAATATTATACTTATATATCAATGATAACTATTATTATAGTGATAGATACAATGCATATTCTACTCAGAAGCGATCTTCATACTAGATTTATTACTTTAACGTCTAAAAATGCTCATAATCCGCCAAATCGTGATATTTTTTATAGATTTGGCGGATTATGTCAAATATTTGTTTTACTTTTGCGTAAATAAATCTCATGAGTTATGATAATCGGTAGAAAAGAAGAGCAGAAAATATTGCTTTCTGCGGCAGCATCTGAGTATTCAGAATTAATCGCAGTCTATGGTCGTAGACGTGTAGGTAAAACCTATCTCATACGTGAGACTTTCGGTTATAAGTTTACATTTCAACATACAGGTTTGGCAAAAGGTAAGACAAAAGATCAGTTATTCAGTTTTGCCATTTCACTTCGTGATGCCGGATACGACGATTGCCCAATACCGCAATCGTGGTTGGAGGCTTTCAGTCTTTTATCTCATTTCTTGAAGAATTCGACAGATGAGAAAAAGATAATCTTCCTTGACGAGCTTCCATGGATGGATACACCTCGCTCAAATTTCATTTCGGCTTTTGAACATTTCTGGAATGGTTGGGCCTCGGCTAGAAAGGATATTGTTCTGATTATTTGTGGTTCTGCTACATCATGGATTATTAACAAAGTGATTAACGATCATGGCGGACTTCATAACCGTGTTACACAACGCATAGCACTTCAGCCGTTTACTTTGCGTGAGTGTGAAATGTTTGTTCAAAACAGAGGTCTTGAAATGAGCCGGTATCAAATTGCCGAATGTTATATGGTGTTGGGAGGTATACCTTTCTATTGGAGTATGCTTGAAAAGGGACTCTGCCTAGCTCAAAACATAGATAAGATTTTCTTTGCAAAAAATGGCAAATTGACCAATGAATTCAAGCAACTTTATGCATCATTGTTTAAGTCTCCTGAACAATATATAGATGTTGTAACTGCACTTGGACAGAAGAAAACAGGAATGACTCGCGACGAGATATTAGAGATTACTGATAAACAAAGTGGTGGAGCTTTGAGCAAGGTGCTCGATGAGTTGGAATACTGCGGATTTATTCGCAAATACAATGGCTTTGGTAAAAAGTCAAAACAAACCATTTACCAGCTCATTGACAACTATACACTGTTTTACTTTAAGTTCATCCAACAAAATGAAAACAATGACGAACATTTTTGGTCAGCCTCAATCGATTCTGCAATGCATCGTGCTTGGAGCGGATTGGCTTTTGAACGCTTATGTTTGGCACATGTACAACAAATAAAAACTGGATTGGGTATTGCTGGAGTCCTAAGTAATGTTTATTCTTGGCGAAAAGAAGCAGATGAAAATAGCGATGGTGCACAGATAGACTTGTTGATTGATCGCAATGACCAAGTGATTAATGTCTGTGAAATGAAATATTCTTTGTCAGAGTTTTCTATCGATGCGGAATATGAACGTAATCTACGCAACAAGAAATTGGCCTTCATTGATTCAACGAATACACGCAAGGCAGTTCATCTTACTATGGTAACTACTTACGGTGTTCGCCAGAACTCTCATTCAGGAATTATACAAAGCGAAGTTACACTAGAGGATCTATTTGCATAGATTGAGTGTAACCAAAACATGGATTTAGGATTTACTGATGATTATAATCCGCCAAATCGCCTAAAAAAAGTGAGATTTGGCGAGATATGATAAAAAATGAAAATAGAAGAAGCCATACTCTACTGTCTTGCAAGTCAAAATCGAGGGATGCGGACGGAACAGATTGCGGAAATGATAAACCGCCAACGATTACATATCCGTAAGGATGGACAACCTGTTACGTCCAATCAAGTATATGCTGTTATCTGTCGCTACCCCGATATGTTTGTCAAGGCAGAAGGACGGATTATGTTGATGATATAATTAAAATATGAAGTTTCAATCATATAATACATACTAATTATTATATTATGAATGAGTCTGTAATTCAACAATTAGGAGCAAGTCTGCAAGGTAGACTTAGAAATACCGACCTCCCTATATCAAAGTGTTTATATCCTATTTTTGAGGCTGTTGTAAATTCTATCTATGCAATCGACGATCGTCTTGCGTCAGATAAATCTTTTATATCTACAGACGCAAAAATTAAACTGAAATTAAATCGTGCAGAGAAGAGCGACCTTTTCGGAGGTAAAACAGAGATTTTATCTATTTCAATTGAAGATAATGGAATTGGGTTTAATGATGATAATTTTAAATCATTCTGTGAATTAGACTCAATGTATAGGGCTTCGAGAGGCTGTAAAGGTATAGGGCGTTTGTTGTGGCTAAAATGTTTTGAATCAGTAGAAATTGACAGTTGTTACATGGATATTGATGGTGTGAAGCAATATAGACATTTTGTTTTTACACCAAAAGGTATTACCACTATAGAGAAAACAAATACAAACGATGGGAAAATAGGTACAAAGGTAACGCTTAAAGGAATCGCTAAAATATATAAGGAAGCAGTTAATAGATTAACTCAAGAATCGATCGCCAAATCATTGTTTGAACATTGTTTATGGTTTTTCTTACGTGAAGGATCTAGTCCGAATATAAGAATTTCAGACGGTGATACCCCTGCAACTAATCTCAATGAAATATTTGAACATTATTTATACAGTGATAAATCCAATAGTTGCAATTTTAATATTGGAGAAGTAAGTTTTAATGTTTTGCATGTTAGATTACAGCGCTTAGATAATAATAATTATATATCATATTGTGCAGGAAGTCGAATCGTCAAGGATGAAAAAATAAAAGATATTGTAGGTTTATATGACTCTGCTTTAGAGGCTGAAGATGGCCCCTTCTATTATAAATGCTTTGTGACATCCGAATATTTTGATGAACACGTATCTCCTGATCGTTTTTCATTTTTAATTCCAGAGAAGATAGAAAATGAAAGTCAAAGTGAAATTATAGAACAAATATATTTTTCCGATATTAGAGATAAAGTATATGAATCCATAACAGATTTTTTAAGTCCTTACTTACAAGAAAATATCATTTCAGGAAAAGAGAAATTACTAAAATTCGTCGATGAAAAAGCTCCATATTATAAACCATTATTAGCTAGCCTTAATAAGGACGAAATTATTATTAATCCTAAGGCTAATGACAAAACAATAGACTCTTATCTGCATTCAAAATTATTTGAGAAAGAACATGAACTTATAGAAGAAGGTCATGATGTGTTAAAAATTAGGCATGGAGAATCTGAAGAAGAATTTAACCAAAGAGTTGAAAAGTATTTTGATAAAGCACAACAGTTGAAGCAAACCGATTTAGCTAGATACGTATTACATCGTAAGTATATATTGGAACTTTTAGGAGAAGCATTATATGTCGGGAATGATGGTAAATATTGTAAAGAAGAAAAAGTCCATGAGATTATTATGCCAATGAGGGTTACTAGCGATGATGCTGAATTTTTAGATAACAATTTATGGATTATTGATGAACGCTTAGTATTCCATCACTATTTGGCATCAGATAAAAGTTTTAAGAAAATGAGTATTACAGATTGTGATTCCTCAAGGAGGCCAGATTTGATAATTGAAAACATATATGACAATCCTCTTTTAGTTACAGAAAAAGAGAATCCACCATATGCGACTCTACGAATTGTTGAATTCAAAAGACCTATGCGTGATGATATGGAGTCTGATAATAATTCACAAAATCCGATTGATCAATGCATAGACTATGTGGAAAAAATTAGACAAGGAAAATCTGTCACAAAAAGCGGACGTCCTATAAATATATCCCAAGATATACCTGCTTATTGTTATATTATTTGTGATCTTACTTCTACTATGCAATCTGTTTGTAGAAAACACGACTTAAGGAAAACATACGATAGCTTGGGGTATTTTGGGTATAAATCTGAACTAAAGATATATTTTGAAGTAATTTCATTTGATCAACTTCTTAATTCTGCGAAAGAACGCAATGCGGCTTTCTTTGATAAATTAGGCATTGCTCATAACTAAATATTAGAAATGCTAACTAAATTTTGTATTATATCTGATATTCTAAACATTTAATATATATAGATTATTCATAAGGACTATGACATATAGAAATTTGTAAAATTTGAGTAATAATATTCTGATTTATATTAGAAAATTAATTGTTTGTAGCTTATGACTAAAGTAAAGGATATATTTATTCTCAGTTTTCCTGAAGCCAGAAATGTTGTTGTCTCTGGGGATATCCATGGAGACTTCAATATCTTGGTGTATAAACTTTGCGTGCAGTATCAAATGAAGGACACCGTGCTGATAGTGGCTGGTGATTGTGGGTTTGGATTTGAAAAGAAGGAGTATTACGAACAAATGGCCAAGCATAATGCCAAACGAATGAACGAAGCCAATAATTGGATCGTATTCGTTCGTGGCAACCATGACAATCCTATCTACTTTGACGGGCATCAATTCAAGCATAAACGCTTTGTAGCAGTACCGGATTATACGATTCTTTCAGCTTGCAATCACACAATACTATGTGTTGGTGGTGGAATCTCTATTGACCGACGTTATCGTATGGAGGAATGGAAGAAATATTGTGCAAAACATCGACTACGCCCAGATTCAGAAGATAAGTTCTATAAGAATTTTTATTGGCTAGACGAACCGCCTGTTTATAATGATGAAATGCTCACCTTGATAAACCAGAAGTTTGCCATTGATACAGTAATTACGCATACTGCTCCAGAATTCTGCGAACTGATAAGCAAAAACGGATTACATTCTTTTGCTGCTTCTGATGAAAACCTTTTGAAAGACGTAGAGGATGAACGAACAACAATGACAAAGCTATATGACCGTCTTGTTCATGATGCTCACCCTCTGACACATTGGTATTATGGCCATTTTCATCAGTCATGGCATTCCTCTATTGAAGGAGTGTTGTTCAAGATGCTTGATATAATGGAATTTACATCTATTGACTATTAGAATTTAGTTAGCATACACATACATCGAAAAAGAAATGAAGGAAGAATGTTTGATATGTAGTGCTCCATTGAAATATTTGGAAAAGGAAATTCTCATGGAGTGTGCTATTTGTCACAAAAAGGAAGATAGCAAGACTTGTTGCGAACAAGGGCATTACGTCTGCAACGAGTGCCACACAAAGGGTATCGATGCCATTTACAAGCTTTGCCTTGACGAAACCTCTAAGAATCCGATAGAAATCATGGAGAAGATGATGGCGATGCCCTTCTGCCACATGCACGGCCCCGAGCATCATGTGATGGTGGGAGCCGCTTTGCTGACAGCTTATCACAATGCCGGTGGCAACATCGAGCTTCCCGATGCATTGGTGGAACTGATGAAGCGAGGCAAGCAGGTTCCAGGTGGAGCTTGTGGCTTCTGGGGAGCCTGTGGAGCGGGATTAAGTTCAGGTATGTTCGTCTCCGTCATCTCGCACTCCACACCCTTGACCGTCGAACCCTTTGCTTTGTCGCACAAGATGTCGGTAGCATCGTTGGGTAAGATTGCCGAGGTGGGTGGTCCACGATGCTGCAAGCGCGATTCCTATCTGTCCATTCTGGCAGCCATCTCTTTCGTGGAAACGAATTTCGGTGTACACATGGACAAATCTTCCATCGTGTGCAGACATTTCGGCAAGAATAACCAATGCATCAGAATGCGTTGTCCTTTCTTTCCCATGCATCAGTAATGACTAATATTTAATTGCACTTTATGAGAGTATTGATTTTATGCACAGGCAACAGTTGCCGTAGTCAGATGGCACACGGATTCCTTCACTCGTTCAGTCGTGACTTTGAAGTGCATTCTGCCGGAACTAAGCCGGCCGAAAGGGTGAATCCTAAAGCCATTGAAGTGATGAAGGAAGTGGGTATTGACCTATCCAGCCATAGACCCAAAAGTGTAGAAATATATCTCAACGACCAGTGGGACTATGTGATAACCGTCTGCGGTGGAGCCAATGAGAGTTGCCCCAACTTCATCGGCAAAGTAGGCAAGCGACTACACATAGGTTTTGACGATCCTTCAGATGCAACGGGTACGGATGAATTTGTGATGAACGAATTTCGCAGAGTGAGGGACGAAATCCAAGCGAAGTTTAAGGAGATCTTCTTATAAGATAATATGCAACCACCGAAGATAGAATGCTCCACCCCAGAAGAAAGGCGAGCCTACGTCCTCGAAGCCTGGAAATGCCTGCATGATTGCGAGGCGTGTGGCAAGTGTCGTATCCTGAAAGGTCGGGATGCCGAAATCCTCTATGCTGACTACATTGAGGGTAAGCGAAGTTATATGGATATTACATTGGAGATTAGAAATCGTTCGATCAGATAGCTATGTCCATTTGTTGCTATATGACACCCATGAGTTGATAAAAACAGTTTGAAACCTTCGGAAATCGCTCTAAAATCAAAGGATTTCCGAAGGTTTCAGCGTGCTTTTCGATCTAATTAGATGAATCTTTTCTTTTCTCCTTGATTTTGATATGAGCTATAGAAATAAGAAAGCATTCTATAAGGTGACAATACCGAATTATTTGCAATATTCCGGTATTACAAATATTTTTCTTGCAATGAATATCAAAAAGAGATGTAATATGCTTATGGTTAGGTTGTTATATATGTAATTTATAGTGTGGAACGAAGCTTATAGGTGAAATTTACGACTGTTTATACCGATTTATTTGCAATATTTCGGTATTCCATTAGCCAGCATTGGAAGTGTTACTCTTAATTCTGATTATTAAGTGTATAATACTGATAAAACAATATAAATATGCGAGAATCTGCTATATTTAGAGAATTAATTACTATCTTTGCATTGGAAGTCAAATTGTCGTGTATGAAACTTAATAGAATTAAGACTGTTTTAGTGGAAAAAGATATGTCCCAAACAAAATTGGCAAATGAGTTGGGAATGAGTTTTAGCACAATAAATGCCTATTGTTGTAATAGGCAACAGCCATCCTTGGAATTGCTTTATAAAATATCTGAAATATTGTCAGTTAGTGTAAGAGAACTTTTGTTTGACAACAAGAAAACAGTATAGCTTATGGATAAGAATCTGAAAGATATAACATATTTCATTTCGTTCTGTATTGAACAATACATGAATGAAAAAGGTATAAACGAGGATGAAGTTATCTCGATATTCTCAGAGTATGGTGTTTTTGATTATTTGAAAGATTATTTTGATGTTCTCCACACTCAAAGTAGACAATGGCTTGTTGCGGATATTGAGGAATTTATAAACGATAGAAAAAAATAAGCATATGATTCTTTATCACGGAAGTATAGAAATTGTTGATAATCCAGAGATTCGTATCCCAAGCAGGTCTTTGGATTATGGTTCAGGGTTTTATACAACAACATCTTTTAAACAAGCTGAAGATTGGGTTAAACGGAAATTGAATACAAACATTCACACTGGTTACGTCAACGTGTATGAATTTGACGAGAATATGATTGAGGGTCTTAAATCTTTGCTTTTTGAATCACCCACTGAAGAATGGGTTGATTTTGTGATGGATAACCGCACTAACAAAGATTTCAATCACGATTTTGATATTGTATATGGTCCGGTTGCCAATGATAAAGTATATGCCGCTTTTGCACTCTATGAAGGAGGTATTATCGATAAGCAGAATCTTATCTCTGAATTAAGAGCATACAAGTTAGTAGATCAATATCTATTTCATACAGACAAGGCTTTAAAGGCCTTAAAATTCATCGAAGCTAAGGAGGTCACATTATGATAGGCGAAATTAACCAAGGCAATCTACACTTACTATTACCTTCAAAGGTAAGCTGGTTGGCAAGCATGCTGGTTGAGTATAAGGGATTAAGCATTGTAGAAGCCATTAAAAAGGTCTATGCTTCTAATTTGTACAAAAAACTTAAGATTGAAAGTACAAAGACATGGCATTTAGGGCCAGTCGCATTGTATCAAGAATTAGAATCAGAACTCACATAAACTTTTTTATATACTTTGTATATAACCCATTATCAGGCATTTTACACCATAAAAATAGTGTAAATAGGCTTTGACATATTGAAGAAAAAAGCATTACCTTTGCAGTCCATTTAGGTATAATCTGTAAAAAGTTAAAGATGCAGCAAAATAGAATGAACATATTAGCAACCACTCTTGATCGAGGCACAAAATGCTTTGAGGGTATGCTGTATACCACTATTTCATGCATTGAACCAACAGCCTCTATAGGGAATACTATCCAACTGAAATATACGCGAACCAGGATATTATAGATGCAGATATCCTAGTTACAAAGAATAGACAAGAATCGTTGGAAAGTCCCTGCCAAGCTTTTCAACGATTCTTTGTTTATGCCCATTGGTGACGTCTTCCTCTCCGTCATTTCAGTCCAATGGAAATCAACAAATTTATTATTAACCACGCAGTGATGCGTACAAAAGAAGAACAGATTATGAATTACAAATTTGACGGAGCAAAGGTGTTCTTTACATCTGATACTCATTTCAACCATGCTAACATCATAGTTTTTTGCAGTCGTCCCTTCAAGAATGTGGATGAGATGAACGAGACCCTCATAACGAACTGGAATCGTGTAGTAGGAGCGGATGATATTGTCTTTCACTTGGGTGACTTTTGTTTGGGTGGCTCAGCGGAATGGACAAATGTGCTTAATAGATTGAATGGTAAAATCTATCTTATAGTCGGGAACCATGACATGAAGAATCTCAGACAAAGCTATTACGATAGATTTGAAGAGATTGTAATGCAGAAGCACATAGAGATAGGCAAGCAAAAGATTTACTTGAATCACTGTCCGTTCTTGTGTTATGGTGGAGCTTATAAAAATACTTGGCAATTGTTTGGACACGTTCACACCAGCAAGAATAATACGGGTAAAGATGCATCCCGATTGAATATGCTATTCCCTACACAATACGATGTAGGCGTTGACAATAACAACTTTACACCTGTTTCTTTTGACCAGGTCAAGGCAATAATACAGAAGCAGGTAGAACAATTTAGTAAGAATAATAGATAGGAGGTGAAGTCATGAGTGAATACACAACCATTTATTTGAGAAATAAGGCGACCCCTTTGTTGGAGTACAAAGAACATCCATCGTGGAATGAAATTAAAGACCTTTCTGATGACGAAATAAATAAAATTGAAGAAGAAAGAAAAGAACATAATAGAAATGTAGAGAGGTCGATGGGATGCGAGTTGTTTTACCTTACAACCACTCCAAGCAGAGAACTGACTATTCTTCCTTGGAATCCTTCTCCTAAAGTATTGACTAAAGAATTACTTGGAGAGGTTATAGACTTTTACAAAGAAGAAATAGATAGGTGCAAAACGGCTCTAAAAGAACAGAAGGAGGATATCGTTAGATTGGAAACTCGTATAGTAAAGGCAAATGTGGATTTGTACGATAAAATCAACGAAGATATATACGAATGTAACCAGAGCATCAGTTTTTGGACTAAAGAACTTAATCACTATCAGTATTTGTTCGATAAGTTCAATTTTGCGATGGATATCATAGATAACGATTCTAACGCGGAAAATTATGAATTAATTTACACAAAATGCTAAAATTAAAGAGATTATGAAGATACAATATGCTTCTGACATACATTTGGAACTGTCAGATAATTCAAGATTTATAAAGAGTATGCCATTTGAGGTGGCTGGAGATGTTCTGCTCTTTGCTGGTGACACTGGCTATCTACGGGATAGAACATTGCCGAACTTGAAGTTTTGGAAATGGGCATCTGCCAATTACCGTGAGGTGCTACTAATTCCTGGCAACCATGAGTTTTATGGCAATGGCGATGTGTTGGCTTATGGCGACAGTTGGAGTAGGGAGATCCTTCCCAACGTGCACTACCATCAGAATAAGGTGGTACGCATTGAAGATACAGACTTCATTCTTTCAACCTTGTGGTCACACATATCACCTAAAGATGAATATTTTGTGAGTCGTGGCATGAATGATTTCAGGCAGATACTGTATGGTGGGAGCAGATTCACCACCGATGATTTCAATGTCGAGCACCAGAAATGTTTGGCATTTATCAAGCAAAGTGTTTCAGAAAGTGATGCCAAGCACATAGTGGTGGTTACCCATCACCTCCCTACATTAGAGGTTGTCGCACCCCAGCATAAAGGAAGCCTGTTGAACAGCGCCTTTGCAACCGAACTGGGTGATTTTATTGCCGACAGCCGAATAGATGTTTGGATATATGGCCATTCACATGCCAACATTGATGCAACTATCGGAAATACTCGTATTGTTAGCAATCAAATGGGGTATGTGTACTACGGTGAGCATCTGCAATATTTCAAGGGCGATAAGTTTATTGAACTATGATATTATGTACTTATATAATTATGTAAGTATATAACTAAATGGGAGTAGTGTTGTAAACACTGCTCCTTTATTTTTCAGTGTGAATTCAAAATTATAGGATATCAACTTTCTTTATACATCCCAGGTCGTCTGAGTTTGGCTTCCTCTTTTACCCTTTGGTTTATCTCAGAGTCTGGAGGTATAATCTCATACTCGAATGCTTTCTCAAAAGCTTGTCTGCCAGCCTCGGTCATCAGTCCTCTGTCTTCAAGATCCACGCATCTGTCCATGTTCAGTTGGGTCCAATGGCTTTTAGGTCGGCGAGGGGATAGGCGTTGTGCCAACCGCCCATCGGCAAGTCGCTTGAGGGTACTGTCTATCCACCCGAAGCAAAGAGCCTCCTCCACTACATCAATGTATGGAATGGCCGGCCATTCAGGCATACGCTTGCCGCGATAGGCCACCACCCAGCAGTATTTCTCCTTGTTGTGGTTCTCTTTGAGCCAATGACGAAGCTCAGAACGATTCTCAAAGTGGAGTAGATTGACTATTTCCATGACTTTATCAGTATCAAACTTTTATGTAAAGTTACGAAAAATACGCGAAATGGACAAATTTCCTATGGCTTATTCTTTTTTCTGCCATAATTTTAATACATTTGCATATAAGTTAAATAAATTAGGATGAAATGGCAAATCTAAATCGAATTAAAGTTGTACTTGTTGAGCAACAAAAAACAGGTAAGTGGTTAGCTGAGCAATTGGGTAAGTCTACATGCACAGTCAGTAAATGGTGTAGCAATACTATTCAGCCCGATTTGGCAACTTTAGACAAAATCGCCACACTCTTGAATGTTGATAGGCGAGAACTGATAACGCCCTCTAAATAAAATGAATATTATTATTTACAAACCTTATTTGTAACCTAATTGCAAATATAAGATTCAAAAAAATATTTTGGAAGTTTCGAAGGTAAGCGTATGATACTACCTTCGCTATATATGCCTAGTAAGAAGTTGCTGGAAAAGCATCGGAGTTTAATGATAGGATAAAATCAGTCAATATAGCTTAGTATTTGGAAAATATGGATTTTAATGATTTCCCTGTAACAAAATTTCTGTATAGTCTTGATAATCGAGATTATCCTTCTAGTGCAAAGAAGTATATTAATCCCCAATATAATTTCTCTAGATTTCTTTTTTCGTACGAGAAAAAGGATATTTCTTGGATAGAAGAAACTTCAGATGAAACAAGAACTCCGAATGATGTTCTTGAGAAACTCTATGATATGAAGAATAACTGTAGAAAGCCTGTGGTGATCTCAAAATCCTTTTTTACGGTTATGGAGAAATCTGAGGATGCTTTTACTCCCTTTCATAATGACATCTTAGAAGAGTGTAATGGTGAATATGGTGTCGTTCGTGCCCCATATCTTATCAATGGTTCTCTTTTGTTATATGCCGTAGAAAACGGAAAATTGTCTGTCTGGGTGGTACTAAATCAAAAACAAGGTGATCAGAGGATATTTGCACCTTCTACCTATATTTCTGTATTCCCCATAGATAAGAAGAAAGGTGCTGGTCATCAACTTGCTATAGATTATATTTCATTGATTGATGGATGCTATGAACCTCCAATACCCTTGTATACTCATGCATTTACAATTCTCACTTATCTATGTTTGCGAAAATGGGCAGAAGTAGAAATTGCAGAGGTTAAGACATTGGTAAAGAAGGAAGTTAAGAACAAAAAGAAAACAATTGTTGTTACTGATGATGGTTTAAGCTATTTTACTTTTGATAGCAAGTGGTATACTGAAGTTTGTAATGACAACGACTTTAACGTAAGTGGCCATTTTCGACTTCAACCTTATGGCGATGGAAGTCGCAGACTTATTTATATTAACGAATTCGTAAAACATGGATATCATCGCAAGGCTTTGATAGACAAAGTTAAAGATGGAGAGCTTTCAATAGAATAATTCTTAATTCATAACCATATTGTGTCATTCCAAATCATAATAATCGTTATTTATGGAATTCCAAAAACAAAATATAATTGATTTCTTAAATATAGCGTTGCAGACCGCGCCTGGACAGGGGTGTGGAGAACAATCTGTTGCGATCAATAGACTTCCAAAATCATTTGTTGGTTTGAATGTTGAAGCAAGTGTTGGCATAGGTAGAGCAACATCAATACCTTGGATAACATTTACAGGTTATAATCAAAGAACCTCAAATGGTATTTATCCTGCATTATTATTCTATCGAGATGTTAACATACTCGTAGTTGCTTTTGGTATAAGCGCAACCAATAAACCAACAGAGCAATGGGACATTCCAGGATTAAAAACCTTGGAGCAATATTTTTCTGAACAGAAAATACCTCAGACACGGATAGAAAAGAAGTATAATGGATCATTCGTGCATTCTGTCTTCCCGATACATGTTGTAGATAATAGACTGGCTGAATCTCAGTTTAATGTAGATAATGTTTTCGAATCATTATCGACATTATGTGATATATATAAAAAACATTTTGAAAGCAAGGCCAAGACCAGAGATCATGAAATGCCAACTCCTCTTTCACTCTATAAGCAGGACCTTCATTCTTTTTGGGGGGATGAAAAGTATAAGTGGGAAGCGGTAAAGCAGTTCCAAGACAATTGGGATATTGATGCAGAGAATTTTGGCGAGATGTTTAAAGTGGCTACATCGAAGCACGTCAACCTGCTTGCATCGATGAACTATTTCCCAGTAGGCATGATCTTGAACTTCGCAGAATATGACCAAGAACGTACACGGAATATGTTCCGCACGCTTTATGATGAAAGCAGAAACCTTGCAGAGCGTATCAATTCTTTCATTGATGAATCCGAAGCTATTCGCAAGACACACGACTCTGAATGGAGAAACCACTACCAAGACCTAAGAGCAATAAGCGCCTACCTGTTATTCAGATACCCAGAGAAGTACTACATCTATAAATATACTGAGCTCAAGAAGACGGTTGACATTCTTGGTGATTCCTTCTCATTTAAGGGAAAAAGCGATAATGGAACATTCTACGCTTCCTGTGTGGAATACCTCAACGGCTTGTGTGCAAGACTTGTTGCTGACGAGGAGTTGCAATCAATGATGCACGAAAGACTTGACAATGACGATGCTTGCTATAATGACGATGCAAGACACATCACAACAACTGATTTCTTTTTCTATGTGGGAAAACGGCTTGACATGAAACGACTGAACCGCGAATCTACAGATGCTAATGTTGACATAGATGATAATACAGATGTTGAATTTCCAAACGACACTCCGAGTATTTGGGTTTATTCCCCAGGAGAAGGTGCGCGCAAATGGCAGGAGTGTTTGGATGAAAACGTAATGCTGCTTGGCTGGGATGATATGGAGAACTTCCGTGACTATGAAACCCGGCAGGATATTGTGGAACGGTTACGAGAGGTGTATGGCAACACCGAGAATGCATACACTAATGACAGTCTTGCCATTTGGCAGTTCTGCCGTGAAATGCGACCTGGTGACATCGTATATGTGAAACGTGGATTGACATTGATTGTTGGTCGTGGTATTGTGAAGGGAGGTTATACTTATAATGGCGAGCGATATGAATATAAAAATAGCCGTGCCGTAGAATGGACACATTCAGGTGAATGGGAATACCCCAAGAAACTTCCGATGAAGACGTTGACACGTATCAACGACTATAAGGAAATGGTTGAACGGCTGGAGGGATTGTTTGATCCTCAGGAGATAATCGAGCAAATTTCTTTCAATATGCAAACCGTTATTGAAGGTATCAAAAAAACGGGTCTTCTCTATGAAGACAAACTTATTAAGCGTTATGCTTGTTCGTTGATGACCAAGCCATTTGTTATCCTTAGCGGTTTGGCTGGTTCGGGAAAGACGCAATTGGCATTGGCTTTTGCCCGTGTTATGAGCGAGGATGTGAAACAGCAGCTTTGTGTTGTGCCCGTGGGTGCCGACTGGACTAACCGTGAGCCTCTATTGGGATATCCTAATGCCTTAAAGCAGGGAGAGTATATGCTGCCTGAGAGCGGTGCTTTGCAGATAATGATGCGAGCATTGCGTAACCCACAAAAGCCTTACTTCTTGGTACTCGACGAAATGAATCTGAGCTATGTGGAACGATACTTTGCTGATTTTCTCTCTGCCCTGGAGAGCCATGAGGAAATTCCTCTTTGGGAGAAGCCTGACGAGTGTGACTCGGAGGTTCCTGCTAAGATAGCTCTGCCTAGAAACCTATTCATCATCGGTACCATCAACGTTGACGAGACCACTTATATGTTCTCGCCCAAGGTTCTTGACCGTGCGAATGTTATTGAATTCAAGATTTCAGAAAATGAGATGGAAACATTCTTAAAGCAAGATATGAATGTCAAAGTAGACGCTGCAGATGGACTTTGTGCTAACATGGGAGAGGACTTTGTAGCTAAATCTACCCAAAAGGAAACGGACAGCAGCGAGTTGGCACAGAAGACGCTAATTGAATTCTTCAAGGTGTTGAAAAAAGTGAATGCAGAGTTTGGTTATCGTTCAGCAACAGAAATATATCGTTTTATAGCCAATGCCAAAGTTTGTGCAGAAGGTATGACAGATGAGGAAATTCTAGATGCAGCCATTGTCCAGAAGCTATTACCTAAGCTACACGGTAGTCGCAAGAAGCTAGAACCTGCATTAAAAGTTCTTTGGGGACTGTGTATGAAAGAAAATCACACAACAGAGGCCATCATCCGTGATAATTTGCAATATGCAAAGTTTCCAGAAGCAGCTGACAAGATTCAACGTATGATGCAGACAGCTCTTGAGAACGGTTTTACAAGTTTTGCTGAAGCATAAAGAATGCGAGTAGAGAAATTAGAAATACCTATAATAGACGACTTCGGAGAAATCAAGTTGTGTGTTTATCCGGCCTCAAACAACGCTATGTTGTTTGAGGAGGAGGATGCTGTGGATTATGGTGAGTCTCGTTGGCAATTGCAAGAAGGATGTATATACGAGTATGAATTGGTCGCAAAAAATGGACGCACGTATCAATTCATAAAAGAGAATGAAATTGTACGTTTTTCACATTCTCCTAGACATCCGAATGCTGGTACATTTAAGACTGGAATCTATGTTGGTTCACTGACGCTTCTTATTAAAGATACGGCTCTAAACAGTGAGGTAGCTAAAGTGGACATAGAAATTAAATCGGTAAAGGCAGAATATCGAACAGATTATCGAAAGATGATGGAGGATATTACGGCATATTATACCGATTTGGTGCTGATGCAGGGAAGTCCTATCACGCAAAAACTGGAAATAGATTATGATACTCCACAACAAACACTATACCAGCGTTATGCTTTTGTTAGAAGTATTGTTGAAAGTAACGCTTTTCAAGAGGCAATACATAAAATTATTTCCAATCCAGTGCGCAAGTGGGAAGAAACTATAGTTGAACGCAATGTATGTAATGTTAAGCGATTAAGTCGAAAAAACATGCACCAAATAGCGACTTCGCGTGACCGTATTCCGGTGCAGAATGGTTGTGATATGGGATTACCTATTGAATTTGGTTCTGTACCTCGCACCTTGACTGTTGCTTATAAGCGAGATACTTTGGATAATCCAGAGAATCAATTTATAAAATTTGTAATTCGATCTTTTAGTTCTTTCTGTTCTGATCTACGTAGTAAAAAGAATGCTAATGATCGGCTAAAAGCGGAGATAGACAAGACTATGGATGTGCTGAACGGACATTTAAACAATCTCTTTTTGAAGCAAGTGTCTATGCCTTCACAATTAAATTTAAATAGTCCTGTACTTCAACGCAAGGAGGGTTATAGAGAGATACTGCAGGCATGGCTGATGTTTGATCTTGCAGCTAAATTATCGTGGAAAGGCGGAGATAATGTATATGAAGCAGGTAAGCGAAATGTTGCTGTATTGTATGAATATTGGGTGTTTTTCAAATTATTGGAAGTTATTAGTCGAGTATTTGATATAGATCCTGTCAGCATTAATAATTTAGTTAAAACGGATGCTGATCAAATCAACCTTGAGATTCAACAGGGTAAAACAACGATGATAGAGGGGTTGTATGATGCTGGAAGACGTAAGTTTAATGTAAGATTTTATTACAACCGTACATTTGTACATACACGAGAAAGTGAAGAATTGTATAAGGCAGGATCTTGGACAATGAATATGCGTCCTGACTATACGCTATCAATATGGCCAGGAGAAATTGACATGGAACAAGCTGAGAAAGAAGACTTAATTGTTCATATTCATTTTGACGCAAAATATAGAGTGAATAAAGTAGATTTTGGTCTTGATGACTCTGTGAATGAAGAACAAATGTCAAAGGATCTTCTCAATGAAAAGAAAGAACAAGAAGAAGGTATTTATAAGCGTGCTGACCTGTTGAAAATGCATGCATATAAAGACGCCATCCGGCGTACGAGTGGTGCTTATATTCTTTATCCTGGTACTGTTCATCGTAGATTAAAAGGATTTCATGAAATTATTCCAGGCTTGGGTGCTTTTTGTCTAACACCGTCCAATTATGATGAAGAACTCATCACGTTACAGGTATTCCTTTTGAAAATAGTAGAGCATATGATTTATCTTATTCTTCATACGGGTGTCTTTTAATAAATGGAAGGGGTGCGAGCTTGCGAGTAGCATACCAGCTGTGAAACAGGGCTGGCGAGAGGGCCATAGTAGAATCTCAACGCAGTGAGGTTATACCTTGGCATATCTCGCAACAGATACCTGTTGTGCTCTGCTAAGCAAGCTATAGGATTATACAAAATGTAGAGTTTTGCTTTATTCCTATATCTACGCCCCTTGAATAAAGTAAAGTGATTTAATAGTGGTAGTCGGACATGAAATGATAACCCTTCTTCTCTTTCACAACCATCCGTTTATTGGTGAGAAATTTTAGCACGGCTACCGATTTGTTATAATTGAGTTTATAACCAGCATTGGCATAGGCAGTCTGTAATGTCTGCCGTACATTGTCATAACCCTCAATATCGCCATTGGCAAAAGTTGTTTCCAAAACTTGGCGATGTACCATTTCGGGGATGTCTCGATATGGATCAAATTCCTCCTTTTTGGGACGGCCGACTCTCTTCTCTTTTGGCGAATAGCTTTCTACCAGTTCAGGCAAGGCTTCGTCGTTGATGCGAAAAGCGAATGGTTCAAACTCCTTGTCGCGGATATGGATGGCTTCCACAACGCTCACAGATTTGTCGTCTTTGTCCACCTCAATTTGCATAATGGTCTCAGCCTTATTGTTCAGTTCAGTTCCGATGTGGCCACGAGCATGCTCATCATTCTTGTTCTGATGAAGAATGGTGTGAATATGGATCTGATAGTCATCAGTCCATTGCATTAGTTTGGAGATGATCTTTGTGGCTTCACTTGGAGAATTGATGTCGTAGACAAAATCACGGATGCCATCAATGATGACCAACCCGATATTGGGTATTATATTCAAAGCATACTCCACAATAGCCAATCGTTCTTCTGGAGTATATTTGCGAAGTGCTAATATCTTCAGGTTTTTGGGCTCAATGTCTATTGGCAAATTAGCCAAGCGGACAATTCGCTTCAGTACCTTTTGGCAATGATGACGTCCCTGCTCGGTGTCAATATAAAGGATGTTGCGTTTGTCCGATGGGAAATCGGAATTGTAACGGAGCACTTCATCGTTCGATAAGGCAGAAGCAACTATGGCAGAGACATTGAATGTCTTTTTACTCTTTGCCTTACCGATGGATGCACTGAAATTGCCTAGTGTGCCGACAACAGCCTCCCCAACTCTCAAGACTTCGGGTGAACAGGTGTACTGATCGGCCATGTGAATAGTGGATTCCTCAATGCAGGCTGCCAACTCATCGGGCAGCATCTTACGGATGTTTTCTTTGTATTCCATAATGCTACCACTTTAAGGGTTTTGCCTTGCGACGGAACGATGCCGAAAGTTTCTCATTCTCTTCCTCGGCTGTCAAGGGAACCGGATTCTTGCGAGAAAGTTCCAGCCACTTGTCGAGTTCATCCCGATAGATCAACAGATGTTTCCCTTGCTTGATAGCAGGAAGACCATCATTCTTTACCTTGTAATAGAAGGTAGACAGAGGCATTTTAAGGTATTCACACGCTTCCTGTACGCTCATGAGTACATGCGTGTTCTCCTTTACCTCATTACGATTTTTGATGCTCTCTTTGAGCGTCGTTTCCAGACTTGCGATTTTCTCGCACAACTCACCTACAACAGTTGGTAGGTCGTTAAATGTAAATTCTTTTGTCACCATATTATTTAACTTTTAGGTTTAACATGGTGCAAATGAATATAATGAATAATCGCAGAAATAGTGCAGACTGGAATAATTATCTTGCTGAACAAGTAAATTGTTACTAAGCAGCTATAGTCTTCTTCATTGAGTTGAATTTGTAGTCACCCTTGGCTGGTCTATCAATTGGAATTGATGCCGGAATAACATCACGGAGATTCCTTTCAAGATACTCAACAGTTGCATCACGAAGTTCAAATGGAAATGAAGCCTTAATAAAAATGGCACGTTCTCTATTTGAAATTCCTAATCTTTCGCCAATGTTCCATGCCAAATGGCGTAAATCGGGCGACCTTAATGGATTGTTTAAATCAGAGCGAATACTTTTATAAGAACTTGTATGACCTATTGCCATACAGTTGATATTCTCCAATAAAATCAAAACATCCTCTTTCTTTAGATATGGTGCTACTGTGTAGGTAACATATTCACGTATAGCTTCCATGATGAGTACTTTGCGTTTGATGTTTTCCTTTTCGATGTTCTCCTGTAGCATCGCATACTTATCGAGATAGGAATAGCTATGCTCAATTATTTCATCCGTACCGTTTTTGGTGTCATTTTTGGTGTCATTTTTGGTGTCATTCAGGATTTCTTGTCCACCTTTCAAGGTTTCTTGTCCACTTTTCTTGTCCACTTTCGGGATTTCTTGTCCACTTTTCAATGTTTCTTGTCCACCAACTTCATTCTCTTGAGTATCATTATTTGCTTTTTGGGGTTCACTTTGGGGTTCACTTTGGGGTTCATTTTGGGGTTCATTTTGGGGTTCATTTATTGTAGAGGAAACAGAGATGAATTCTTTTTGCATGCTAAAAGATAAAAGATTAGAGTTCTCCATCATAATATGGTAGAATAATCTTTTTGTACATGCAAAAGACACAGCTATTACAACAAAGCCTAGTATTATAGGTGTTGTATATTCCATTAAATTTATATGGAATTTATAGAGTAAAAAACTTCCAATTAAAGCATAGGAAATTACGCCTGCTCCGATTACATCACTTGCTTTTTTTGCTCGAATTTGAATATAATTTGCCATAGTCTGTTGATATTTAATGTTGTTATTTATCACAAAATTATTTACTGTTTCTCAATGGTGATAATTAACTGCAATAAATCGTTCGAATTTTAACAAAAAATAGCCCAAAGTATGAAATGGTACTCTAAAATGGTACTATAAGTCATACTTAGGGCATTTTAATCGTAGATTTATGACCTTTATTCCTTTCTAGTCAATGATATTTTGTTACTTGCTTCACGTTTGTTACTATCCACAGGTTTCATATATCTCTGGGTAGTTGTAATACTCCTGTGGGCCATCATACTTTGTATGGTACGGATGTCTGTTCCAGCTGCACCTTGAAGGGTAGCAAATGTTCTGCGGTAGGAGTGAAAGGTTATGTGCTTGGTAATACCAGCCGAACGAATCCATTCTTTCATTGGCTGTTGAACCCAACTTCTTTTCAAACCCTCAAATACTCTGCCTTTCTTCTTTGGGGAATAGCCAATAAGTTCCAAGGCTTCATCGCTGATAGGAATGATATCTTCGGTCTTTGTCTTTTCACAAATGGTATGTACGCATTTCCCACCAGCTGCAAAATCAACAATCTCTTCCCAACGAAGCGAAAGGATGTCACCAAGACGCAAACTGGTCAGACATGAAAATAGTGATGCGTTCTTTAGTACGGGCTTTTTGCATGGAGTCTCCGCCAAAGCAAACAATTCTTCTACACTCAGATAGTCTTTGATTACATCTTCGGTTTCAATTTTATCTAGATAATCATTGACATTGGTCTTGATCATTCTACTGCGATATAGAATCTTCAAGAAACCTCTGAATGTTGACCAATAACCCGAAGCGGAGTTCTTTGTAACCTTTCTGTCGGGATGTCTAAGTTGTTTTGCGGATAGCAAGTATTCTCGGAATTTGTTGCAGAAGTCTACATCAATGTCTTCAAAGGTACATTTACCATGGGCAAAATTATTGAAGTGCTGATACACAAATCCCCATTTCTGATCATGCTTTCCAAGTTGACTTCGATAATATTCCAAAAAATCGGCTTTGAATTTTCGCTTATCGAAGAAATCATAACGTTCGTTTACGATAGCTTCATAACGTCTGCAACGGATTGCTTCAGCCTTCTCATACATTGTGGTGTTGAAGTCACGTTCACGTTGGTTCTTGGGATTGGCATATATATAAATGTTTAATCCCTCATGACGAATAGTCTTCATTGTTTCTTGTTCACGATAACCAGGATAATAATCCAAATAAAAGGAAATCATTCCATTCTTTAATGGACGCGTTCTAAGAGTTACAGTTTTACACTCTGCCATACTTAATAAAATTAAATTGTTAATAACTAGGGTTTTCTGTTTGTTTCTGTCGCAAAGGTGAATAATGAAAACATGCAGAAATCATTCAGCATGAAATAATTTTATAATTTCTGTAGTCATTTGGAATTTCTGCTATTTTTTCACTCCCATTACGCGGTCAAAGTCCACTTTCAAGAACTTCACGAAGCGTCCTTTCTTCTCTCTTTTGATTTCGTGGAAGCGGAGAGTGTTATAAACGGACTCTCTGGTAAGGTTGAATTTCTTCATTGCTTCTTGTACTGTGTAGTATTCAGCTTCTTTTTCTTGGCCGGAAGATTTGGATAAGTCGAAATGCAATTTTGAATAGAATATTTGTCCATGTTCTTTCTTAGATGGTATGTTATTCCGATAGACTTGCGAACGGATGGCTACACGGGTCATGCCGTACTTCTCCTGAATCTCTTCGGGAGTGTACCATTCGGTAAGGTCATTATCAACCTTATACTTAGCAAAAGCAGCATCGATATGCTTCTTGCTGTAATAATTGAACTGACGGATTTTTACTTTTGGGATGTTATGCTCACGAGTGTATGTCCATACCCATTTAGGGTTTACCTTGTACTTTTCTGCTATTTCCTCTGCAGTGTAGTACTCGGCAATATCAAATTCGACTTTTGTTACTACTCGTTCATAAGGCTTGGATTTTAACATTAACTCAATATCAGCTCTGCGTATAAAAGACATTCTTGAACTGATTCTTGATGCTCTTAACTTTTCTTCTTTGACTAATTTGTAGATGTATTGACGAGATACACCCATTACTTTGGCTGCTTGTGAAAAAGTAAAGTACTCTTGGCTCTCTAATCGCTTCTTTACTTCCAACAATTCCTGACTGTGGATGAGTTCCATTCTTCGCTCTTTCATCCGATGTTTGTAACCTCGGCTTGAGCATTGATGACTGCAATAATTAGTGGTGGTCTTTTGCGCTATAAAGGGCTTACCACACCATTGACAAATTCTTTTTACTTCCATGTTATTTTCTCCATATTTTTAATGAAACCATAAAGTTTTAATTTCGCTTTTTGTCTCTCTACGTAAACCATTGTACACACATGTCATCAAATGCCTTAGTGTGACATCGGCCATATTGCGGTAAATGTTCCGCGGTAGAAATACGGTAGAAAAATATGGTGAAAAACGGGTGTTTACCCGACTTGTCTGGAATATGGATAACAAAAAAGCCGCTGAAATTCAGCGACTTCCTTATAGTTGACTCTAATTAGTTACAGTTGTTTACAACAAATCATTTGCCGATGCAAAAATGTTCGAAAATATTCCCAAGTACCATATCGTTCGTAACTTCCCCTGCAATATCGCTTAGATGGAAAATGCATTCGCGGATATCTTGTGAAACAAAATCTCCGGATAGATTTTCTGCTAATCCTTGTTGGACCCGGTGGATGGCTTCCAAGGCATGGGTCAAAGCCTCGTAGTGGCGTATATTCGTGACAATGACATCGTTTTGGGTAACCGTGGGCAGGTTAGCGGCAGAGATTAGCATTTGCTGAAGCTTGTCGAGGTTGGTACGTCCTTTGGCAGAGATGGAGATGCATTGCACATTAGTAGCGGCCACGGTGAAACTGGAGTTGGGGATGGTTGAGGCATCTTGCACCAAATCGGTCTTGTTGAATACGAGAATGAGCCGTTTCCCTTCGCAACGGGGAAGTATCTGGGTAGTTAGTTGTGGTATCTGTGAGACGGCATTCGTGGCATCAACTATCCAGAGCACGATTTCCGCCTGCTCCAATTTCTGGAAGGTTCGCTCAATTCCTAGGTTCTCGATGGTGTCGTTCGTTTCGCGTATGCCTGCCGTATCAATAAATCGGAAAGTTATCCCACCAAGATTGACTGTGTCTTCTATCACATCGCGGGTTGTCCCGTGTATGTCGCTTACAATGGCTCGTTCCTCGTTTAGTAGTGCATTCAACAGGGTGGATTTACCAGCGTTCGTTTCGCCGATGATGGCTACGGGCACGCCGTTCTTGATGGCATTGCCTACACTGAAGGATTGTACTAAACGGGAAATTACCTGCTCTATGCCGTCTGCTAGGAGACATAGCTCGGAGCGGTCGGCAAATTCCAGTTCTTCGTGGTCGCTGAAGTCCAGCTCCAGTTCTATGAGTGATGTGAAGTGCAGCAATTGGTCGCGTAGTGAGGCCAGCTCTTTACTGAACCCACCGCGCATTTGGCTCATGGCGAGGCGGTGAGTGGCGGCAGAGGTGGAGGCGATGAGGTCGGCCACGGCTTCGGCCTGGCTTAGGTCCATTTTGCCGCCCAAGAAGGCCCGTTGCGTGTACTCACCGGGAGCGGCCAGGCGGCAACCATTGCCGATGAGCAATTGCAACACCTTCTGAAGAATATAGCTCGAACCGTGGCACATGATTTCCGTGCTATCCTCGCCCGTGTACGAGTGGGGGGCACGGAATAAGCTTACAAGTACTTCGTCTATGATGTTTTCTTCTTCATGGATATGACCGAAGGTAAGTGTGTATGGCTTGGCATCCTTCAGCTTCTTCCCCTTCCGGGCAGGGGTAAATATGCGGGATGTTATCTCTATGGCATCCGGTCCGGAGACACGGATGCATCCTATGGCTCCCCCTTGGGCGGTGGCTATGGCACAAATGGTATCTTGGTTCATTTTATCCGGCTTATTTTTATTCAGCAAAGATAATGGTTTCTTTACAAAAAAGAGAGATGGTGATTCAACTTATGGGCTTTTATCGTAACTTTGTGCAAATCGATAATGGATAGATGCTTATAAAGCCTAATCCGCCTCTGTGCCCATTGTGGGTATAGCAGGACATTGCTACACTATACAGACCAGCAACGGGCACGTCAGGCAGGATGTGATGAAGTCATTACTAAACCCTACTCCTAGGATTGGCTGAAGGAAAGGGAGGAGCATTTCTTGAAGGATACTTAGATACGGTCGAGTACTGTTTTGATAAGAGTATCTATCGTATTCTTGTATCCCGTGTTAGCTTCTTTTATCAGGCGGTTGGCAATGACCATGCATACCGTCATGGCCTTGTGCCCCATCAGACGGCTCAAGCCTGCCAGGGCAGAACTTTCCATCTCGAAGTTGGTAATACGGTAGCCGTTGTATTCAAATTTTTCAATCTTCTCATTCTGATGTGGGTCGGCAAGCGGCACGCGTAACTCGCGTCCTTGAGGTCCGAAGAAGCCCCCGGCGGCAATCGTTACGCCACGTACCATGTCGTTTTGTGCGATGCGGTCTATCAGTTCAGTGCTTGCATCAATGACGTAGGGGGCAGGGGCACACATGTTGCCGGACCATCCCATATGGTTGAGGAAGGCACGCTCCATGGGCAGGTCGCACACGGAGTTGCGTCCGGCATAGAAGTTGAGCAGCCCATCGAAACCAATGGACTTTTCAGAACATACAAATGTACCCACCGGAGTGTAGGGTTGCAAGCCGCCGCAGGTGCCGATACGTACCAGCTCAAGGCTACGTAGGCGGGGCTTTTCTTCGCGCGTCTCGAAGTCGATGTTTGCCAGGGCATCCAGTTCGTTCATCACGATATCGATGTTGTCACATCCGATACCGGTGGAAACCACCGTAATACGTTTCCCCTGGTAAGTACCGGTGATAGTCTTGAACTCGCGGCTTTCCACTTCACATTCCTTGTTCTCGAAATGGGAGGCAACCAGTGCCACCCGTCCGGGGTCGCCTACCAAGATGACTTTATCTGCCAGCCATTCGGGCTTTACGTGAAGATGAAATACAGAACCGTCTTCATTGATGATCAGTTCGGAAGAGGCGAAATATTTCTTCATATGCTTGAGGCTTTAATCTTTTGTTTATAAATAGAAACGCCGGGAACCGATTCTTGTTCACCGGTTCCGGCGTTTCGTCAGTTACTTTCCGGGTTATTTACTCAACGGCTGGCTGGTATTGCCCGTCGTCGGTTTGGCAATGTTTTCGCGCATGGAAGTGTCGGCTTCTATATTCTTCATCCGGTAATAGTCCATGATACCCAGATTGCCGTTGCGGAATGCTTCGGCCATGGCCTTGGGTACTTCCGCTTCTGCCTCGATAACTTTGGCACGGGCTTCCTGGGCTTTTGCCTTCATTTCCTGCTCTGTGGCTACGGCCATGGCGCGGCGTTCCTCTGCCTTGGCTTGAGCAATGTTCTTGTCGGCATTGGCTTGGTCTATCTGCAGGGCGGCACCGATATTCTTACCTATGTCAATATCAGCAATGTCAATGGACAGAATTTCGAATGCTGTTCCGGCATCCAACCCCTTGCGCAATACCAGTTTGGAGATAGAATCCGGATTCTCCAATACAGACTTATGATTCTCTGACGAACCGATGGAAGACACAATACCCTCGCCTACACGGGCCAGAATCGTGTCTTCTCCGGCACCTCCCACCAATTGGCGGATATTGGCGCGCACCGTTACACGGGCCTTGGCAATCAGCTGGATACCGTCTTTGGCAACAGCTGTCACGGGAGGAGTGTCAATTACTTTGGGGTTAACGGACATCTGTACGGCTTCGAATACGTCACGGCCGGCAAGGTCGATGGCGGTTGCCATCTGGAACGGCAGCTCGATATTGGCTTTAGAGGCGGATACCAGTGCGTGTACCACCCGCTCTACGTGACCTCCGGCAAGGTAGTGCGCTTCCAGTTCGTCGCGCGTGATGTTTTGCAATCCTGCTTTATGAGCTTCAATCATGCCGGGCACAATGATATAAGGAGGAACATTACGGATACGCATCAGGAAAAGTTGTACCAGCGAGATGTTTACTCCCGATACTTTGGCAGACAGCCACAAGAAGAACGGTACATAATGGAAGAAAAGTACCAGGAAGATAATGCCTCCTATAATGAGGAAGGCGGTTAAATACATTGTGCTTGGATCCATGAGATTAAATATTAATTGTTAGTTATAAATAGGTTGATTCCTGAAATTTCACTGCTTGAGCCGTTCCACTAAGAGGACTCCGTCGGCAATACGGTCTACGATAATCGGAGTCTTTTCGTTCAGGAAGCCGTCTGATGACTTTACTTCCACGATGTCTCCGTTGATTTCGGCATAGCCGATAAGAGCCAGGCGAGTAGTGGTTACGCCTATATCACCTACCTTGACTTTTTCCTCGGCACTACGGTCTACTTTGGAGGTGATGTTTTTTTTCAATGCAATTTTGTCGAGTGTCTTGGAGCGCATGAACCATACCAACGAGCCGATACAAGCCAGGGCAGATATGATAAGCGTAATGACACCTGCCGTGGTACCCATATAGGCAAAGGCATAGTAGTTGGCAAAGATGATGCAACCTCCTGCCAGAAAACCGGCAACGCTGATGCCCGGAATTACGAATAATTCCACTAAGAACAAGATTACTGCTCCTATAATCAATGAGGCGATAATGAGTATATCCATAGTTGTCTTTATTTGGTGGCTTGTTTTTCCAGGTTGCGCACTTGAATGGCAGTCTGCTCCATCTCAGTGGACAATTGCCGTACACGTTGCTCCAGGTCGAGGATGGCGGCGGACATCTTGTCCTTTTCCTGCTTGTTGGCTCGGGAGTATTCCGAACGCATATCTTCCAGTTTCTCCTGCAGTTGTTTGTAGCTCTGCTCCAGCTGATTGTATTTGCCATACGAGGCTTTGGCCTGTGGGGAGCGGAAATCGTCCAGCTGGTAGTAGGTGGAGTGGTCGTCAATGATGAATTGGAAATCATGCTTCTTGGTAGTCCGCGGCTTTGCGTTGGCAGCAGTCCGAAGCCTTTCTCGGGCGCCCTTTACCGCATCGGTGTCCGTCCATGTGTCCTTGATAGAGTGAAGTTGCGCCAATGATATCATCTTGTCCGGGTCCATCCCTTCGTAGTTGTACACTTGCTTGGATGAGTTGGGAATGAATACATAGATACACACTTTGCCTTCGGGCTGGTAGCGGTCGGAGGCAAACCATCCCAAGTCGTTGAATTCGTCGATGACGTACATATAGTCGTTGTAGGGCGAATTGAACGGCATGCCCACATTTTCCGGCATCAGATAGGAGTCGGTATTCGTATTGTAACGGGTGACGAAAATGTCATATCCTCCCATCGAGCCAGGGCCATCCGAAGCATAGTAGATAGTGATACCGTCCGTAAGTACATAGGGATAGTCTGCATTCATGGCCTCATTGATGCTTCCGGGCAACAAGCTGCCATCACTCCATTTGTCCAGCAACTTGTTGCGCGAAAGGATACTGAGGGTGCTGTCCGGTTGCATTTCGCTATAATATAGTTTATTGCCCAGCTCCGTTTCGTATACCGTTCCGCCTTCCTTACCGGAATCATTGAAGTAGGTGTCGTACATGAACAGCTTGCCCGATTCGGGGCTGATTTTGTATGCATCCAGGAATTTTTCCTTGTCTACCACAAAGCTGTCGATGAAGCAGACCTCTTCCACGCCTTTCAGCATGCGCAAGTTGGATTTGCTTTTTTCCAATAATTGTTCGGCCTCTTCGGTGGAGCGTTTTCTCTTTCTCAGGTCGGAAATGTAGGTCTCATAAGTCTCGATGGCTTCTTCGAACCGATATAAATCATTGTATGCCCGGGCCAAATAGAGTTGCCCGCTGGGGACGCGTCTCTTGACGGCGCTTTCCAGGTGTTTCAAGGCTTCTGCGGGTTCGCCGGTTTCCAGGCAACATACACCGTACCATAGGTTGTAATTTCCATTGCCAGATTGTGTCTTGACGAGTTTTTTGAAGGCGGGCTTGGCTTCTTCGTATTCTCCCTTCTCGTACAAGGCTTTGGCTTCTGCCAGGCTTTGTGCGGAAATTGTTATGCTCAAAAGGCCGAATAGAAAGAAAAGGATATATTTTTTATTCATATTGATACATGCTGATTTGTTCAGAAGGTCAAAAATACAAATTTATCGTGAATAAAGCTGGTTTCCGTAATTCTATTTTGTTAATTCTTCTTTAAATCGTTCTTTTGCCTTACTTTTGCAACCGGAAGAGCTATAATTCATAACTTATAACTCATAACTCGTATCAATGGCACGATTTACTGAAGAAGAAAAGATGTTGCGCCGCATAGACAAGCGGTTTAGCAAAGGTGTGGTGGAATATGGGCTGATAGAGGACGGCGATAAGATTCTTATCGGGCTTTCGGGAGGCAAGGACTCTTTGGCGCTGGTGGAATTGTTGGCACGGCGTGCCCGTGTCTATAAACCCCGTTTTTCCGTTGTCGCCGTACATGTAGTGATGAAGAATATACCTTATCAAAGCGATGTGGACTATCTGAGGGAGTACGTAGAGTCGTGGGGAGTGCCTTTTGTTCTCTTTGAAACGGAGTTTGATGCCACGACAGATACCCGCAAGTCTCCTTGTTTTCTTTGCTCTTGGAATAGGCGGAAGGCATTGTTTACCGTAGCCAAGGAGCAGGGATGCAATAAAATCGCGTTAGGCCATCACATGGATGATATTCTGGAGACCTTGCTGATGAATATCACCTATCAGGGAGCGTTCAGCTCTATGCCCCCCCGGCTGGTAATGAAGAAGTTTGATATGACGATTATCCGTCCGATGTGTCTGGTACATGAGGCGGATTTGATGGAGTTGGCGCAAGTGAGGGGGTATCGTAAGCAGGTGAAGAATTGTCCGTATGAGTCACAATCCAGTCGTAGTGCAATGAAAGGCATTCTGAAACAGTTGGAGGAAATGAATCCTGAGGCACGCTATAGTCTATGGGGGAGTATGACGAATGTGCAAGAGGAATTGCTGCCTGCAATCATTAATCATTAATCACTAATCATTAATCACTATATGAAAGCATTTTATACCATTTTGCTATTGATTGTATCTAATATTTTCATGACGTTTGCCTGGTATGGGCATCTGAAGCTACAAGAGACAAAAGTCATCTCCAACTGGCCGTTGTATGCCGTGGTGCTGTTTTCCTGGGTAATAGCTTTGGCAGAGTATTCTTGCCAGGTTCCGGCCAATCGGATAGGCTTTTTAGGCAATGGAGGCCCGTTCTCATTGATGCAACTCAAAGTGATTCAGGAAGTAATCACTTTGATTATCTTTACGGTGTTCACAACGGTTCTTTTCAAGGGGGAAACGCTGCATTGGAATCATTTTGCCGCTTTTGTATGTCTGGTACTGGCGGTATATTTTGTATTTTATAAATGATGGGTTAATCGCATTTGCACATTATTTCATATACTTCTCCATTCCTTTTGTTAAGAACGTTTGAAGCTTTCCTTCTTCATCCGTATAAATGAAACAGGCGTCGATATCCGGATGTGCATCCGCCACGCGTTCTGCTTCTTCCAGCCCCATCACCATGAATGCCGTGGCATAGGCGTCTGCACTCATGCAATCTTTGGCAATGACGGTGGCTGACAAGATGCTGTGCTGTACCGGATAGCCGGTACGCGGGTCGATGGTATGCGCATATTTCTTTCCGTCTTTATAGTAGTAGTTGCGATAATTGCCCGATGTAGCCATGCCTAAATCCGTGACTAGCAGCACTGCTTGCAGTTCCTGGTTCACTGCCAGTGAGTCGTCTATCGGCTTGTTCAAACCGATGCGCCAAGGTCCATTTTGAGGGTTTTGCCCGTGAACAACCACTTCTCCGCCTATATCGACCATAAAGTTGCGGATACCCTTCTTCTTCAGAAGTTGGGCTATGACATCTACTGCATATCCTTTTGCCACAGCGCTGCACGAGAGCATTATACGCGAGTCTGTTTTCACCACTTTCCCTTCATCGGACAATTTTACTTTTTCGTATCCTGTCATCTCCAGCAGGCTGTCTATCATGGCAGAGTCGGGGAAGTTACCCTTCTTGAACCCAAATCCCCAGGCATTGGCAAGAGGGGCAACGGTGATATCGAAGGCACCATCGGTCTCCCGGGAGATTTCCATGCTACGTCGGAAGACGTTGGTAAAGAATGTGTCGGGCACAATGTCCTCGTTGCGGTTGATGCGCGTAATGGTCGCCGTGTCATTGAAAGGGGACAAGGAACCGTCGAAACGTTTGAGTTCCGCTTCTATCTCCGCCTTCAGATTTTGGTCACATTGATAAGTCACTTTATATACCGTACCGAATATCAGTCCGTTATCCGTCTGATAAGGAGTGACTTGGTTGTGGCGGGCAAGTATCCAGATGGTTCCCAGTACCAGTAGGGCAATCCATAAAAAATTCCGTTGTACTTTCTTTTCCATATCCTATCTGAGTTTTTACTTTTTAATTAAAAGAAGAGATGCTCTACCAATATCTTGGTACCGATGATGACGAGGATAATCCCTCCCCAAAGTTCGGCGCGCAGTCTGCGGGCTATGCCACATCCGAAACGGATGCCGAACATCAGGCCGACCATCGACAAGGCGAATGATACAAAACCGATAATGCCGATGGGGGAAAGAATAGCCGAGAATTGCTTGATACCGAGGAATGCAAACGAAACACCTACCGCCAATGCATCGATGCTGGTTGCCACGGCCAGAGCGAGCACCACCTTCAGGCTGGTAGGGTCATACTCGTGCTTGCAATCTTCGTCCTTGAAGGATTCCATTATCATGCGTCCGCCCAGGAAGGCAAGGATACCGAATGCAATCCAATGGTCAATACTTTCTATCAGGTGGCTGAAAAAACTGGCGCCTATCCATCCCAGCAGAGGCATCAAAGCCTGGAAAAAGCCGAAGCTGATGGCCATCACCAGCATAGGGCGCAGCCGGGCGCGTTTCAATATAATTCCGCTGGCTATAGAAACGGCGAAACAATCCATCGCAAGTCCTACGGCCAGTAGCCAAATCTCTAACCCTGTCATAAGTCGCTTAAAGAGGTAGTTTATAAGTTATCGTATAGGTTACTCCCATCGTGTTGGAGCCATATTTCCCGAAACCGGGCACATACCACGGGTCACCGTATTCATCGGCCGAGGCGGACAATTTGAACTTGAAGCGTAGTGACCAGCCCATGTACAATGCCTTCCAGACGTGCGCCCGGATACCGACACAAAATTCCGCCCATTGCATGGAGCCTTTCATTCCTTTATGGTTATAGGGCAGGCTGCCTCCCCATATCTCGTCGTCCAGATTCGGATTGCCTACGATGCCACCGTATATCGGGTCGTCCAGTCCCAAGGCGTCTACATCGTACTTGAAGCTACTTACACCGTAACGCAAGCCTACGAGTAGCATGTGTCCGTGCTGCTTCTTGTATAGCGTGTTATAGTCCATTCCTATGCGGAAGTAGGGGGCATTGCTTTTGTAGTGTATGCCTTTGTCACTCCAGGTGTCCGTGGAGCCATATCCCAATTCGGCAATAGGGAAGAAGCGGTTCTTGAGGTTTACGTCCACGGATACTTCGGAACTCAGGAAATCTCCTCCAAATACGGAACTTCCGATTCCCCACAAGTCCAAGCCGACGGACATGCCGTTGTATAACGGATAGTGCACTTCTTCTTTCGCGTCCTTCTTCTCCTTCTTGGGAGGTGCTCCCTGGGGGGGGACGGTAGGATTCCCGTTCTGCGCCCGTAGGGGGAGGAACATCAGCAGGCAGAGTGCCAGACTAATAGAATAACTTAAGATTTTCCTTTCCATAGATGCCTGCTTCATTGTCTTTGATGTATATCGAGTCCAGAGAGATGCGGGTGCACGTTACGCTTGTGATGGCCTGCTTCATCTGATAGCCGCAATCCATCGATAGGAAATAGGGGGTGTTGGTGTGGCGTATCACCATCGTGTCACTCTTGGTCCGGCTATACTTGAATATCAGCTTGGTGGAATCCTCCGTATAGCGCAGTGGCAGGGAGATGTCGTGTACCTTCTTCTGGTTGTTGATGATGATGGAGTCGGTGCCGTATGCTGTGACGGTGAGCGAGTCGAGCGTGTCGTTCTCCACGTATTGGGTTTCGGGGTCTACTCTATAAAGAATGCAATTCACCATGGGGCGTGCCGTCATGGAGCAATCTGCCTCCTCCGAGCAGGAGATAGCTATGCTTATTATCGGGCAAAGGATAGCTCCGAGTATGACAAGTCTGACTAATTTTTTCATCGTTAAATGGTTTTCTCTATTTGATATTTGTTTCGTTCCGGGGCATTACGTGAAATCAGCTCTCCGAGGAATCCTGCCACGAATAGTTGTGTGCCGATAATCATGGAGGTCAACGAGAGGTAGAAGTAGGGAGAGTCCGTCACAAGGCGGTAGGGCATGCCATGGTGCATGTAGTACAACTTGCTGACACCCACTATGACCACGGCTATGAAGCCGAAGATGAACATCAGCGAACCCAGCAATCCGAAAAAGTGCATGGGCTTGATGCCGAACCGGGAAAGGAACCAAAGGGAAAGCAAATCCAGATACCCGTTTACAAAACGGTTCAGCCCGAACTTGGTCTTTCCGTATTTGCGTGCCTGATGGTGCACTACTTTCTCGCCGATTTTCTTGAAGCCGGCATTCTTGGCCAGGTAGGGGATGTAGCGGTGCATTTCGCCGTAAACCTCTATATTCTTGACCACCTCTTTGCGATATGCCTTCAGTCCGCAATTAAAGTCGTGCAGGTTTTTGATGCCTGATACTTTGCGGGCGGTGGCATTGAACAATTTAGTGGGGAGGGTCTTCGACAACGGGTCGTAACGTTTCTGCTTCCAGCCCGATACGAGGTCGTAGCCCTCTTTGGTAATCATGCGGTAGAGTTCGGGTATTTCGTCGGGACTGTCCTGCAGGTCGGCGTCCATGGTTATCACGACGTCGCCTTGTGCTTGTTCGAAACCACAGAACAATGCCGGCGACTTCCCGTAGTTGCGGCGGAACTTAATGCCCCGTACCTTGTCCGGAGCTTGCGCCTGCAATTGCTCGATTACCTGCCAGGAACGGTCGGTACTTCCGTCGTTCACGAAAATCACTTCGTATGAAAAGCCGTTGGCATTCATCACCCGCTCAATCCATGCGAACAATTCGGGGAGTGATTCTTCTTCATTATATAGTGGTACGACAACTGAAATATCCATTGATGTATGATTTTTCTATTTTACAATTGAAATAACATTTCTTTTTGCTGTTCCGTCACTCTGCCGGAGCGTCGTCTTTCTTGCGTCTCATCACGAACAAGGCGGTGGGGAAAGCCAGTATCGAACCCCAAAATACATTGGACGATATCATCTGTAGCGTAATGTCGATAGGGCTGAGTAGTCGGGCTGTCTCCAGAGCTTCCTGATAGGTGGCGATGTACGAATCCATTCCCGGCATGTTGCTTTGGGCAAGCGTGTCTACCATCGTTTCGCACGTGTTTATCACATATCCGTGGTCTATGAACCTGAAGTAGATGTAGTGTGCCACGGCGGCAAGCAGCGCGGCAAACATATACATGAAAACGGTGAATACCCATGCATGCAGGAAGCTGATGCCGCCTCCGCATACCTGATTACGATACATCCGTGCATAATAATATCCCATAAAAGGTACGCATAGCGTGAGTCCCATGAAAAGGAAAAGTAAAAAAGGAACCGACAGTCCCACCGGAAAGAGTATGAACTTCAATATCCAAAAACCTCCCATATAGGTACCGAACAGCATTGCGTATCGTTGCATGTAACCTCTATTTTCTGTCATCTTTCTTAGAAATAATGTGCAAAGGTACAAATATAGTTGGATTCAAGGGCAAGCCGATGTGCAGATTTTAATTTTTAATTCTTTAATTTTTCATTATTAATTAAAAAAGAAAAGGTGATACATTTCGTATCACCTTTTCTTTTTCTGAGCCTCTTGTCGGATTCGAACCAACGACCCCGAGATTACAAATCACGT